>Ga0134127_10000032_pt1 | contig 208137 bp, 214 predicted proteins | sample KB31753_FD_96459 | JGI IMG/M metagenome (GOLD analysis project Ga0134127, IMG submission 96459) | Terrestrial soil microbial communities with excess Nitrogen fertilizer from Kellogg Biological Station, Michigan, USA - KB3-175-3 | ecosystem: Environmental > Terrestrial > Soil > Unclassified ...
GGCCCACGTAGTTCGTCAGCAGATCAGTCAGCGTCGTGACGAAGACCGGATCGCGCCGCGCTTCGAAGTACGCGGCCGTCAGCTCATCGATCGGCGCCATCAGCGTTTCCGGAACGAACCGGCGGCCGAATTCCCCGAAGTAGCCCCGGATGTCCGGGTCGCGTTGACCAAATACGGGCTTCACCGCTCCTCCGGTGCCGCCAGGGCGGCAAACAGCTCTTTCATGCGCTCCTCACTCTTGATGCCGGGACTCGACTCGACACCGGACGAGACGTCGATGGCCCACGGCTTCACTGCCTCGACGGCGTCACGTACATTCGCGGCCGAAATCCCGCCCGCGAGAATCACCGGCCTCTCGCGGCTGACGTCACGCGCACGTGCCCAGTCCGCGGTCTTCCCCGTTCCTCCCCGGCGCACGGCGTCGGAGGCATCGATGAGCACCGTGACTGCAGCGGGCAAGGACAGCGCGGCCTTGACGCTGCCCGCGTCCACGAGAGACACGGCCTTGATGACCGGGGCGCCAACACTGGCGTATCTCGCCGGGTCCTCGTCCCCGTGCAATTGCACGGCGCTCAATCGCGCGCCTTGCACTGCCGCTGCGACTTCCTCGGGCGACTGGTTCACGAAAACACCGACACGGGCAACAAATGGGGACGCGGTCTCGAGTCTCGCGGCCGACTCGACGCTGATCGCCCGGGGACTGCCCTTCCACAGGACAAAGCCGATGGCGTCCGCGCCGGAACCCGTCGCGAGTGCGGCGTCTACCTGACGGGTTATTCCGCAGATCTTCACCCGTGTCCTCATTGGCCTAGCTCCGGCGCCGTCGCGAATGCCCTGAGTGCCGCCCCCGGATCGGGCGTGGTCATGAACCGCTCACCCATGAGAAAGGCCCGGTAGCCCGCCGCCTTCAGCCGGCGGATTTCGACGGGTTGTGAGATCCCGCTCTCCGCCACCGAGATCGTCCCGCCCGGCAACAGGCGTGCGGCCTGATCGAACACTTCCGGCTTCACCTCGAGCGTGCGCAAATCGCGACTGTTGACGCCGACGATCGTCGCGCCGCTGTCGATGGCTCGTTTCGCCTCCTCGGCGGAATGGACTTCAACGAGGGCCGCAAGCCCGTGCTGCTCCGCACTCGTCATGAGCGAGGCGAGCGCCCGATCGTCCAGAGCCGCGACGATGAGCAGCACGGCGTCGGCGCCGGCCGCGCGCGCTTCAACGATCTGGAACTCGTTGACGATGAAGTCTTTACGAAGGAGCGGCACGCGCACTGCCGCGCGGACCGCGCGCAGATGATCGAGACTGCCGTCGAAGAACGACGGTTCGGTGAGGACTGAGATCGCTGCCGCACCCGCCGACTCATAGCCCTGCGCGATCGCCACCGGGTCGTACTCGCGCCGCAGGACCCCTTTCGACGGCGATCGTCGTTTGCATTCCGCGATGATCCGCACACCAGGAGGCGACAGCGACGCCGCGAATGCGCGGCCGTCGGGAGTGGCCGACGCCGCCGCGCGTTCGACGTCCGCCCGTCCGCTGGCTGCGCGGTCGCTCGCGGACCGCCGCGACCCGGCCACGATCGCCTCCAGTACGTCGGCCATCAACGGCACACTTCCCGAAGCCGGTTGAGGGCGGACCGCGCGCGTCCGTCATCGAGACTCGCCGCAGCCTGCCGGACTCCTTCCGCGACTGTCGCCGCCCTTCCCGCGATGAGTAACGCCGCGCCTGCGTTGAGGAGGACGACGTCGCGTCTCGGGCCGGCCTCGCCGTCGAGCAGCCGCTCGATCATTTGGGCATTCTCCGCGGCCGTGCCGCCCGCAAGCGATGCCCGATCCGCCACAGGCAGGCCTGCATCCGCGGGATGCACGTAGAACGTGTTCACCGTTCCGGCGACGAGCTCCGACACCTTGGTGTGCCCGAACGTCGAAATCTCATCGAGGCCGCCAGCGCCGTGCACGACCCACGCGCGCTCCGCGCCCAATGCGCCGAGCGACCGCGCGACGAGCTCCGTATGCTCGGGCCGCGACACACCGATCAGCTGCCGGCGTGCGCCGGCTGGGTTCGTGAGGGGGCCAAGCAGGTTGAACGCGGTCCGGACGCCGAGTTCCTTGCGCGTCGGACCGGCGTGCTTCATCGACGGATGCCACATCGGCGCGAAGAAGAACGCGATGCCAGCCTCCTTCAGCGCCGTGACGATGACCGGCGCCGGTGCGTTCAGGTTCACGCCAAGGGCCTCGAAGACGTCCGCGGATCCCGATCGACTCGAGACCGCGCGGTTCCCGTGCTTTGCGACTGTGACGCCTGCGCCCGCAATGACGAGCGCGGCGGCCGTTGACACATTGAAGGTGTGCGCGCCATCCCCGCCGGTGCCGCACGTATCGAACACGTCCGCGACGGCTTCCGGCATCGGCACGGCGCGTTCGCGCATCGTCCTCGCGAAGCCAACCATCTCGCTCGGGCGCTCGCCTTTGAGGGCGAGCGCCATGAGAAGCGCCGCCATGTGCGCCGGCTGAGCCTCGCCGTCCATGATCCGCGCCATGGCGCCGGCGGCCTCGTCGGTGGTGAGGTCCTCGTGACGTCGCAGTGATTCCAGCAGGTTGGCGAACACGTCAGGACTCCAGAAAGTTGTGAAGGATGCGCTGGCCCGCGGGCGTCAGCACAGACTCGGGATGAAACTGCACGCCGAACGTCGGCTGCGACTCATGCCTGATCCCCATGATCGTCCCGTCGTCCTGCACCCACGCCGTCCGGACGAAGCCGGGCGGAATGTGATCCGGCGGTATGACCAGCGAGTGATAGCGCCCGACCTCGACCGGCCCGGTCAGACCGGCGAACAGGTGCGTGCCTTCGTGCGCGACCTGGGATGTCTTGCCGTGCATGGGCACGGTGGCGCGCTCGACGCGGCCCCCGAACGCGATCGCGAGCGACTGGTGGCCGAGGCACACGCCGAGAATCGGAACGCGGCCGGCGAACCGCCGGAGCGTCTCGACCGAGACTCCGGCGGTTTCGGGTCTGCCCGGTCCCGGCGAGATGACGATGCGCGAGGGCGCCATCCGCTCGAAGTCGTCCACGGTCATCGCGTCGTTGCGGACAACGCGCACGCTCGCCCCGAGCTCACCGAGCCGGTGCGCGAGGTTCCAGGTGAACGAGTCGTAGTTGTCGACGAGCAGCACCACGTCAGAGGCCCCCGTTCGCCATCTCGAGTGCCTGAATCAGCGCCCGCGCCTTGTCGCGTGTCTCTTCATACTCGGCGGACGGCAGTGAATCCGCGACGATGCCGGCGCCGGCCTGCACCTCGGCCTTGCCGTCGCGCATCGTGATCGTGCGGATGGCGATGCAGAAGTCGAGGTTGCCGGCGAAGTCGAGATAGCCGACTGCCCCGCCGTACAGCCCACGTCGCGTAGGCTCGAGCCCGCCCACGATCTGCATCGCCCGAATCTTCGGCGCGCCGGTGAGCGTGCCGGCGGGGAATGTCGCGACGAGGGCATCGAGGCGGTCGTTCCCCTCGTCGAGCCGGCCTTCGACTCGCGAGACGAGATGCATCACGTGCGAGTACCTCTCGAGCGCCATGTATTGCGGCACACGAACGCTTCCCACCTCCGCCACGCGGCCGATGTCGTTGCGGCCCAGATCAACCAGCATCACGTGCTCCGCGCGTTCCTTTTCGTTCCGGCGAAGTTCCTCCGCCAGCCGCTGATCCTCATCCGGAGTCGTGCCTCGCCGGCGCGTGCCGGCAATCGGATGCGTCTCGACGTGGCGTCCTTCAACGCGCACCAGCATCTCCGGTGACGATCCGATGATCGCGTCCCGGCCCATGCGGATGAAAAACATATAGGGTGACGGATTCACGTGACGAAGGGCGCGATAGACGTCGAATGGCGACGCTTCGACCTGAACGTCGAAACGCTGGGACAGCACGGCCTGGTAGACCTCGCCCGCGGCGATGTCCTGCTGAATCGCCCGGACTCCGCCCTCGAATTCCTCGCGGGTCTGATTGGCCTTGATCTCGAGCGAAGCCGGTTCGGGCCGGCGCGCGCGAGAGAGGTTGCGCTCGAGCTCGCGCTCGAGGAAATCGATCTTCGCGCAGGCAAAGTCGTAGAGCGCGTGCAGGTCTTCGCCCGCGCGCAACCGGGCGTTGGCGATGGCGAGGATCCGGTGCTTGACGTGATCGAAGGCCAGCACCGTGTCGAAGACCATGAAACCGGCCTTGTCGCGATCGACCTGAGGCTTGTCGAGCTTTACCGAGGGCTCGAACCATTCGGCTGCGTCGTAATCCAGGAAGCCGACCGCGCCGCCGGTGAAACGCGGCAGGTCCGCCACGAACGGGGACTGGAACTCGGCCATCAGCGTCCGCAGAACGTCGATGACCGGCTCGTCGCGCCGGGTTCTGACGCCAGCCTGTTCGATAGACGTGTCGCCGTCGCGACCACGCAGAATGAGGAACGGATCCTTGCCGAGGAACGAGTAACGGCCGACGTGCTCGCCACCCTCGACGCTCTCGAGTAGGAACGCGTAGTCCGAGTGCTCCGCGATCTTGAGAAACGCCGACACGGGTGTCAGCAGGTCGGCCATGATCTCGCGGCATACCGGTACGAACGTGCCGCGCCGGCCCAATTCCACGAACTCCTCGAACGTTGTCTGTTTCATCGTTCTGCCTCGACGCCGGGCCTAAAGCCCCGGCCTACGAAACTCCTGTGCTGAAGCCCCGGCCTACACGTAGGCCGGCCCTTTAGGGCCGGCAAGAAACTGCTCCGCGGCCTCGCGCATCACGTCGCGCGGCGCTTCGCGGCCAAGCCAATGCTCGAACTGCAGTGCGGCCTGCTCGACGAGCATGTCCAGCCCTTCGATCCGCAGTGCACCGGCCGCCTGGGCCCACCTCAGGAGTTGCGTCCGTCTCGGGTGATAGACGAGGTCGTACACGGCGCGCCCCTTCACGGCCGATTGCGGAAGAGGCGACGCGTCCCGGTCCGGCGCCGTGCCCACTGGCGTCGCATTGACGAGCAGATCCCAGCCGGGAGCGGGCGGCCATGACGTGCTCGTGACGCCCAGTTCCGCGGCGAGCGCGGCAGCGGCCGATGCGCGCCGTCCGCTAATCTGCACCCGCGCGCCTTCCTGATGCAGAGCCCACGCCGCCGCTCGCGCGGCGCCGCCGGCGCCAAGAATCACGCAGCGGCTGCCTCGTAGCGGTAGCGCATTTCGCCGCGTCTTCAATGGCGCCAGGAAACCCTCGACGTCGAAGTTCGTTGCTGTCCAGCGCGCACCGGCTCGTCTGCTGAGCGTGTTGGCGGCGCCGATGACGCTCGCGCGGGCATCTAGATCCACGCCGGCCCCCTGCCAATCGCGCTTGAGCGGCGCCGTGACACTCACGCCCTCGACGCCAAAGGCCTCCGCCACCTCGATCAAAGCGTGCGCATCGTCCGTCTCGAGGGGCACGTAGACAGCATCGATGCCGAGCGCCGCGAACGCGGCGTTGTGCATCGCCGGCGACGCCGAATGCCCGAGCGGTCGTCCCGTCAGTGCGAAGACGCGCGTCGATGCGGATCGCCCGGTGATGCGGTAACGCGTCTGGAGTTCGACAATCGACACCTGACCTGGCGCCGCGTTGCCGCCGTACGTCCACTCCGATCCGAATGAGGCCGGGAACACGCGGCTGAGGATGCCCGTGGTTCCCATGCCAATCACCACGTGCCGGCCGCTATCGGCGGCGGCGATATCGCGCAACGTCAGGAGATCGGTGAGCGGCCCCGTCGACACGGAAACCTTCACGATGCCTGTGCCGCTTTCCTCCCGCATGGCAGCCGCACGGGCTCTCAAGTCCTCTGGCACACCGGTGAAGTCGTGATGAGAAAGCACGAGTCGCTCGCGCGCGATGGGCGGTAATGTCGCGCGATTCGCCCGCCACTCGACATCCACGAACTCCGCATCGCTCGTGATGGCAGCGCCGAGGATTCGCATCCTTTCTTCCTCGCTGCCTTCAAACCGCCCGCCCTCCCATTTCGCCCGGCACGTCAGAATGACCGGCTTCTTCCGTCCCTCGACCGCGGCCCGGACATCGACCTCGGCCAGGCTGTCGAGGCGGAGTTCCACCAGGTCGGCTGTCGAGGCATCTCTCAGACGCCGCAGCTCCCGCATGTCGTCCACCAGGACCGTTTCACAGACTCGTGCCATCTTTCCTTCACGCAAACCCAGAATAGAGCCCAAAACAAAAAGGCCTCGTCAGCGATGCTGAAGAGGCCTCAAAAACCTTGCGCTCGAACTTCGACTACTGCGCTGCCGCCCCCTCAACCCTGACGCATGACCGCCACCACCACGACCAGGTCGCGGCAAATGACGGCGCCGGGGAATACAGGAACGACACGATGACGAGAGCCTACCAGAGGCCTTCGCAGACGGTCAAACCCGTGTGCAACCGCGTGCTATAACGATGCTGCGTATCGCAATGAAACTGCTGACAGGGCTGGCGTCCAGTCTCACCGTCGCGACCGTGCTCTTCGCGAGTCCGCTCGCCGCGGACCGGCAGACCCAGCCGTTCTTTCCGGTCGACGACATTCGCCCCGGCATGACCGCGGTCGGCCGGACGGTGTTTGGCGGCGATCAGATTGAAGAATTCCAGGTCCACATTCTTGGCGTGCTGCGAAACATCGCCGCGCCGCAGCGCGACCTAATCCTCGCCCGGCTCGAGGGTGGTCCCCTGGCCCACACGGGCGTGATCGCCGGCATGAGCGGCAGCCCGGTCTACATCAACGGACGGCTTGTCGGAGCCGTTTCGTACTCGCTGGGCTCGTTCCCGAAGGAACCCATCGCCGGCATTACGCCCATCGGCGAAATGATCGGCGCCGTCGGCAGCCTCGGTTCCGCGAGGGGCCCCGGCGGTGATATGAGTCTCACGTGGCCTGCGACACCAGCGGCCGTGTTTGGTGCCCTGGAACGAATTGCGATGGTGTCCGGCTCCAGAATCGGCGGGCTTGGCGGTGTAAGCGTGCAGGGCCCAGCCAGTCTGCTTGATTTCGCTCCGGCGCTGCGCCCGATTGGCGCGGCGATGGTGATGAGCGGCGTGGATCCGTCCGTCGATCGCGAACTGCGGAAGGCCCTTAACCTGCCGGCGGGCGACCAGGCGCCGGCATCCGGCGGCGCGAGCCGGGCGGCGAGTCCCCTGCGCCCCGGCGATCCCATTGGCATGGCACTCATCCGCGGCGACCTCGACATGGGCGCCACGGGAACCGTGACGCACGTTGACGGATCGCGCGTCTACGCGTTCGGGCATCCATTCCTGAACCTCGGCCCCACGACGATGGTGATGACCCAGGCGCGCGTCTTCACCGTGTTGCCGAGCCTCGACTCGTCCATGAAGATCGCGACACTCGGGCCTGCCGTCGGAACGATGACTCAGGACCGGGCAACGGCGGTGGCGGGAATACTCGGCCCCGAACCGCCGCAAGTAGCGCTGTCAGTCACCCTTCGATCGGCGCGCGAAGCCGAGCGACGCCTCCAGTTCAAGGTGCTGCACGACCAGACGCTGACGCCGCTCTTCACGTACGTCGCGGTGCTCAACGCGCTCGCCGCATACCAGCGGCAAACCGGCCCCCTGTCAGTCGGCGTATCCGGCGAAGTTTCCTTCGGCGACGCCGGACGCGTGGCAATAGACGACATGTTTTCCGGTGAGGGCGCGGCGGCCCAGGCCGCCGCGGCGGCGATCGCGCCTGTCGGCATCGGCGCCACCAACGAGTTCCGGCCCGCGCTCGCCGATCGCGTCGATCTCACGATCACCGTCACCGAGACGCAGAACGCGGCCACGATCGAACGCGTCTGGCTCGACACAACCCGGCCGAAGTTCGGCGCGACGCATCAATTGAATGTGCTCTTGCGCGACTACCGCGGCGGGACCGAAACGGTGACGATGCCCGTGGCGATGCCGGCGCACGCGACGGGTCCGTTGACCCTTGTCGTCGGTGACGCTCCGACGCTTCAAGGGCTGGAGGACCGGGACATCAAGCCGGGACGGGCCACCTCCTGGTCCGCACTCCTCACGCGCATGAACGCCACGCGCCGGAACAACCGGATTTACGTCCGGCTCGTGAGCGCCAGTCCGGGTACGGTTGTCGGCGGCGAAGCACTGCCTTCGCTTCCGGCGTCGGTGCGTACGATCCTCGATGAGGACAAGACCGTGGCCACCTCGCCGGTGTCAAAGACCGTTGTCGGCGCGTGGGAACAACGGATGAACCGGGCCGTGCGCGGCTCACGGGAACTCACGCTGACGCTCACCTCCAAGTAACGTCCAACATGCCTCATTTGCGTCGTCTGTCGATCGCCGCGGCCTTCGCGGCACTCACCGTGCTCAGCGCGTCGGCCTCCGGCCCGATGTTCTGGACCGTGGCAAGCCCTGCCGACTTTCTCAAGGGGACCTCGGACGGCGTCTTCATCAGCCTTCAGGGCGTGCTGTCGCCCGGGCCTTCGTTTGCCAGCCGCCTTACATCGACACCCGCGCAGATCTGGAGCGTGGCGGAATCTGCAGACGGTGCCGTCTGGGCCGGCACCGGCGGCGACGGCAAACTCCTGCGGCTGCGCGCGGGTCAACCAGAAGCCACGGCGTTCGACGCCGACGAGCCCAACATCTTCGCGATCGCCGCGTCGGGCAATCGCGTTTTCGCGGCGACCTCGCCGGATGGCCGTGTCTACGTCATTGAAGGGAACGCTCCGGCCAGGATGTTTTTCGATCCCGAGGAGAAGTACATCTGGGCGCTGTCGGTTGATGCGAGCGGCCGCCTCTGGGTCGGCGCCGGCAATCCGGCGGTCATCTATCGCGTCGAGGCGAACGGGACGAGCCGCGCGATCTACAAACCATCAGCGGCTCACGTGGTGACGCTGACCAAAGACCCGCAGGGTCGCATCCTCGCTGGAACGGAGTCACCTGGCCGCCTCTACCGGATCGGCGCGGACGACCGGCCCTTTGCATTGCTCGACTCCGGCCTGACCGAAGTGCGCGCGGTCACAGCGACGGCGGACGGGACCATTTATGCCGCGGCGGTTACACGCGGCGATGAGGCGACGCCCGCTGGATCCGAACCGGCCGCAGTCATCACGAGTCTCGCCACAATCTCGGTCCCCGTGCCGTCTGCCGCCGGCTCAACATCGGCGCCGGCGCGGAAGGCGCTGCTCTATCGCATCGACACGTCCGGTGCGTGGGAGGCGATCTGGGAATCGCAGGACACGATCTACGACCTCGCGGCGGGAGACGACGGCCGGCTGTTGATTGCGACAGGGCCTGAAGGCCGGCTCTACCGGCTCGAGGGTGGCCGCGATGTCCTGCTGCTCACGGGGGTCGATGCGAAGCAAATCACGCGGTTCGCCGGCGCGCCGCGCGGCACGGCCGGTGAGCTGACGTTTGCGACAGCGAATCCCGGCCGGGTTATGTCCACGGGCACCGCGGCGTCCGCGCCCGCCACGTTCGTCTCGACCGTCAAGGATACGAAGAGCCTGGCGACGTGGGGGTTGCTGCGATGGGTCGGATCCGCCGTGACGTTCTCGACGCGCTCTGGCAACACCGAGAAGCCGGACGACTCATGGAGTGATTGGTCGGCGCCGCTCACCCGCGGCGACGGCGAAGCCATCACCAGTCCACCAGCGCGATTTCTGCAGTGGCGCGCAACGTTCAATCGGGCCAGCTCGCAGGCCGCACGGTTGACGTCGGTGACGGCGGCCTACCTTCCTCGCAACACGAGGCCCGTCGTGACCTCGCTCACCGTACACCCGCCCGGAGTCGTCTTTCAGCGCCCGTTCTCGAGCGAGGACGGCGCCATCGCGGGCTTGGACGACGTCACCGCGGAAGCGCGGCGGCCGCCGGGAGACACGCCACCGTCACCTTCACCGGGCCGCCGCATGTTCCAGAAGGGACTGCAGACATTTGCCTGGAAGGCGGAGGACGCCGACAGCGATCGCCTCGTCTACTCCGTGCAGTATCGGCGTGAGGGCGAGTCGACCTGGCGCGACCTGCGGTCCGGCCTGGCCGATCCGATGTTCGTGTGGGATACGACCTCTGTCGCTGACGGGCGCTACCTCCTTCGCATCCGCGCGACCGACAGCCCCACCAACTCCGCCGATCGCGTGCTGACCGGCGAGCGTGAAAGCGATCCGTTCGAAATCGACAACACGCCGCCGCAGATCGCGATCGAGACGGCGCGGACTGGAAACCAGATTCGACTCACCGTGCGCGTGCGCGACACTCAGAGTCCCGTTCAGAAGCTCGAGTACGCGATCGCTGGCAACAACTGGCAGGTCGTCTATCCCGTTGATGGCCTGAGTGATTCGCTCGACGAGCGTTACGAGATCGTGCTCCCGGCAGACGCGGTCCTGTCACGCGTCGTGATCAGAGCGACTGACTTGTTGCAGAACGTCGCGTCGGCGATTGCCGGCGGATGAACGGGAGTCCCGAGCAGATCTACGGGTAGAGGCCCTTGGCGGTCACCTCGGTATTGGTCACGAGGTGCAGGCGGTAGACCTTCAGTGTGTTCATGGGACCGACCGCGGGCCCGACACCACGCATGCGGGTGATGTTGTCCAGGAGCCACTCCGCGCGCTTCCGGCTCTGCTCGGTCAGGCCCGCGAGACTCGTCGAGCCCGGCGTCTGCAGCGTCCGCGCCAGCGCGTCCACCCACTGACGCTCGTCGTCTTCCCGATCCAACACCGCGGGAAGCACATCTGACGTCGCTGCGCTCGTATCCAGCTGCACGATCATCATCTGGCCAGCCGGCCCGCCCTGACGCGAGACCTCGAGGTACATCGCGCCCGGCGAGGTCTTGAAGTTGGAGGCCAGCGTCGAGAGACCGTCCTCCGTGGTGGTGGAGGTGCCGAGGACCAGCACGGCCGAACAGAAGAACATGAGCAGGCACGTGGCCACCGTGGCGCCGCCGCCGACGATTACCCACTGCCAGTCTTCGACAGAACGGTTGATGAGCGCGCGCCAGGACAGTGCCGACTCGGCGCGCACGCGTGTTACCACGTCCGATGCCAGACCGGCCGGTGGCTGCATCTGCTGCCACTGACTGGCCGACTCCCGGATCATTCCGCCGACCGTTCGGCGGATTTCGACTTCTTCCGAGCACCGCACGCACGCATCGATGTGCAGCGCGACGTAGCGGAGGTCGTCCCCACGCAATTCGCCGTCGGCGAAGGCGTCGAGGTCGTCACGAACCGAATCGCAATCCGCCCTGATCATTGATGCACCAGCGCCAGGCGCAGCGTTTCGCGGGCGCGCGCCAGGCGCGACTTCACGGTTCCGACGGCAATCTCGAGCGAGGTCGCAATCTCCTCGTAGCTCAAGCCGTCAATCTCTCTCAGCACGATCACCGCGCGCTGCTCGAATGGCAGCGAGTCCATCGCGCGCCAGACACGGTCCGAGGTCTCATGCTCCTGCAGGACGCGATCCGGCATCGAACGTTCCCGGCCGTCCGGCAACTCGCCGTGCACCGCGGTGTGCTCCTCGATCGCCACCTGCTGCGACCGGCGGCGGCGTCTCCACCACCGCTGGCGATTGGACGCCTGATTCACGACGATGCGATAGATCCAGGTGCGAAGCGTCGAGTGCCCGCGGAACTGCGGCAGCGTCCGGAAGACCTTGAGGAAGACTTCCTGCGAGAGGTCGAGGGCTTCCTGAGGGTCACCAAGCAGATGCAGCGCCAGCTGGTAGACCATCCTCTGGTGGTCAGTGACGAGACGCGTGCACGCATCCTCGTTCCCCGCGGCGCACTCCTGCACCAACGCCCAGTCGGCGCCCGCGACGTTTGACCACGCTAGGACCCGAATCGGTTTCACAGAGGTCTCTGACGCCATGGTAGCACCCGGCGTTTGTTGCCTCACACCACTTAGACCCCACGGATTGCCCAAGGTTCCCCCTTAAACTGATGCTCGTGCGACGCACCGCGACATCCGCTAAATGGGCCGGCGCCGCGGTGGCGCTCGTCACCTGCACGGTGCTGGGCGCGGTCGCCGTCCAGGGCCTGTACGCAGAACGCCAATACCGGCGTCTTCTTGCAGACGGGGACCGCGCTCTGGGCGCGGGAAACGCATATGGCGCCATCGAGGCATTCAGTGGCGCGCTGGCGTTCCGCCCGGATTCGATGGTCGCCTACCTCAGGCGCGGCGAGGCGTATCGGGATCAGCGCCGCTTCGAGGAGGCGGCCCGCGACTGGCGTCAGGCCAGCCGACTCGCGCCAGACGCCCCCCAACCGCTCATCGCCCTCGGCGAGCACTTCGACGCTCTCGGGCAGTACGCCCAGGCCGCCGAGTGGTACGGGCAGGCGGCGGCCCGCCTCAAGGCGGAGGATCCGTCGCTCCTCTACAAACTCGCCCTCGCCCGTTTCAAGGCAGGCGACTCGGGTGCGGCCATCGAGCCGCTCAAGGCGGTCGCGTCGCGCAACGACTTCTCCGCGGAACGGCGCTACCTGCTGGGACTCGTGCAACGGGACGTCGGGGACCTGGCCGGGTCGATCGCGTCGCTCGAGGGCGCGCTTGCCCTTGCACCGGATCTGAACGCTGCGCGCGAGGAGCTTGCCGACGCGTATCGTGCCGCCGGCCGTCCCATGGACGAAATGATCCAGCTCCAGGCACTGGGCGCACGTGAGCCGCACGTGAACCGCAGCGTGGCAATCGCGGATGCGGAGGCCCGCCGGGGCCAGTTCGATTCGGCGCTCGGGGTGCTCTCGAACGCACTCACGGCTTCGCCCAACGACTCGGGGGTGCTGCTCGCGATCGGCCGCGTCCACCTGGCGCGCGCCGAGAGACATCCGGAAGGCGCCGAGGAGTTCGTGCGGCGCGCGCTCGAGACGATCGAACGGGCGCTCGGCGGCACGGCCCCGCGCAGCGAAGGGCTCGCGCTGTATGGCCGCGCGCTCTCGATGTCCGGCAACTACAGCGATGCCGAAAGAATCCTGAAGGACGCCGTCGCGACATCGCCCGTGAGCACCGAGGCCTTCCTCTATCTTGCGGATGCCGCGGAGAGGCTCGGCCACGACCTCATCGCGCGCGATGCGCTCATCAGCTTCGATTCGCTCCTCGGCGACACGTCATCCGTGGAAACGCGATCGACGCGGGCGGCGCGGATTGGCGACCTCTCGCTCAAAGCGGGCGACGCCGTCATGGCCGGCGAGTTCCTTTCAAGGGCGGTCGCCGGCGGGCACGCATCGCCGCTCGCACTCGGCCTTCTCGCTCAGGCCCGCTGGCTCACCGGCGACCAGGCGTCGGCGCGCGATCTCATCGGCCGCGCGCTCAGCGCGAGTCCCAAGGACGCGCAACTTCAACGAATCGCCCGGACGATTCGATAGTCAGCCCGCCCGCGGATCCAGCCGATCCCGAAGAGCGTCGCCCAGGAAGTTGAACCCGAGTACCAGGATCGCGATGGCGGCTCCGGGCACGAGCGTCAGATGCGGAGCGTCGAAGAGATGCGCGCGGCCGGCGTCGAGCATCGTGCCCCAACTGGGCGTTGGCGGCTGGACGCCGAGCCCGAGGAAGCTGAGCGACGCCTCCGCAATGATGGCGCCCGCCATGCCGAGCGTGGCCTGGACGCTGACCGCCGACAGTGTCGATGGGATGACGTGCCGCACGAGCACGCGCGACAACGGTGCGCCCAGGGCGCGCGCCGCCTGGATGAACTCGAGCTCGCGGACTTTCAGCACCTGTCCCCGCACCAGTCGCGCATAGCCAACCCAGCCAATCGTCACGAGTGCCAGCACCACATTCCGGAGACTCGGGCCCAGCACCGCAACCAGCGCAATGGCGAGGAGGATTCCGGGGAACGCCATGAGGACGTCCATGATGCGTCCGATGATCGCGTCGACTTTTCCGCCGAGGTAACCGGCGAGAGATCCGACCGCCACGCCCACTAATGTGGAAATGCCGACGACCGCGCACCCGACAAACAGCGATATGCGCGCGCCCGCGAGCAGCCTGGCCAGCAGGTCACGCCCCAACTCGTCCAACCCAAGCGGATGCGCGAGACTCGGCGCCGCCAGCCGCAGGGGAAGGTTCTGCGACGCCGGGTCGAACGGCGACAACCATGGTCCGACGAGCGCGGCAAGCACTGTTCCCAGAACGATGACGAGACCGGCGCGGCGGATCACTGGTAGCGGATCCTCGGATCGAGCCAGCCGTACAGGAGATCGACGAGGAGGTTCATCGTGACGTACGTCACCGCGATGAACAGGATGCAGCCCTGCACCAGCGGATAGTCCCGGAAGCTGATGGCCTGGATGAGAAGCCGCCCGACCCCGGGCCACGCAAAGATCGTCTCGGTGATGATCGTCCCGGTCAGCACGGCGCCCAGCTGAAGACCCACGATTGTCGCCACCGGAATCAGGCTGTTGCGAAACGCGTGCGCCACCACTGCGCGTGTCCGCGAGATTCCGCGCGCGCGCGCTGCCAGGACGTAAAGCTCGCGCAGCTCGTCGATGAGCGTCGCACGCGTCATCCTGGTCAGAATCGCCGCAAGGGCCGCACCGAGCGTCACCGCCGGAAGCACAAGATGCGCCCAGGTGCCGGTCCCTGACACGGGCAGCCACCCGAGCCAAACGGAAAAGACGATCGCCAGCAGCGGCCCGAGCCAGAAATTGGGCATCGAGACCCCGACCAGCGAGAGCGTCGTGGCGACGTGATCGATTGCGCGGCCGCGGAAGAGTGCGCCAATGATGCCCAGCGGAATTGCGATCACGAGCGCCACGGCCATCGCGGCCATCGCCAACTGCGCAGTCCGGCCGAGGCGCTGCCCGATCTCTCGCGCCACGGGCGTGTTGTATCTGAAGGACGTGCCGAGGTTCCCGCGTACGAGTCCGGTGACGTAGTGCCGGTACTGTGTCGTCAGTGGTTGATCGAGGCCCAGCCTGGTGCGCAGCTCCGCAAGATCGGCAGCCGGCGCGGATTCACCGAGCATCGCCTGCGCCGGATCGCCCGGCACGAGGTGAATGAGCGCGAACACGAGCGTCGCGACACCGGCGAGCACCGGAATCGTCATCGCGATACGACGTAGCGCGTAGGCGAGCATGCCGACGGCGATGATGGCCCGGCGCCTTCGTCTCAGGCAACTCCGCGCTCCCTCCCCTCCTCCAACCCCAGCCTCCTCATCGCCTTCGAAAGCCCCTGGCGGGTGAGGCCGAGCGAACGCGCGGTCTGCGCGCGCCTGCCTGCGTGACGCGCGAGCGCTTCAGCCACGTGGCGGCGCTCGAACACAGTCCGGGCGGCATTGAGATTAGACGGCGCAGCGACGGACGGCTCGGGCAGGGGCTCGCCGGCGGCCTGCCCCATCACTTCAACGAGGTGCCGCACGTTGACGCGGCCGTATGTCGGCGCGGCGACGGCGAGACCGGAGATGACATTCTGAAGTTCGCGCACATTGCCTGGCCATTCGTAACGCGTGAGACGCGCCAGGACGTCCGGCCCGAGCCATGCACGCTTTCCAATCTCCGCCATCGACCGGCGCCAGAAGACGTGCGACAGGAGCGGCACGTCTTCAAGTCGCTCCTGCAACGACGGGAGCCGGATGGAGACCACCGAAAGCCTGAAGCGGAGATCCACGCGAAACCGGCCGCTCGCAGCCGCATCCGCGAGCGGCGTGTTCGTCGCTGAGACGATGCGCACATCGACGGAACGCGGGCCGTTTTCGCCGACCCGACGCACCTCACGCTCTTGAAGCACACGCAACAGCTTCGCCTGCGCTCGCGGCGACAGCTCCGCAACCTCGTCCAGGAACAGGGTGCCGCCGTTCGCCTCCTCGAAGAGCCCCGGCCTCGGTCCGACAGCCCCTGTGAAAGCGCCGCGGGCGTGTCCGAACAACTCTGCTTCGACCAGCTCATCTGTGAGCGCCGCGCAGTTGACCGCAAGAAACCGGCGGTCGCGGCGCGCGCTCAGTTTGTGAATCGCCCGGGCCGCGAGCTCCTTCCCGGTGCCGCTGGGTCCCTCGATGAGCACCGGAAATGTCGTGGCAGCCGCCCTCCCGATCGCGGTGCGAACGGACACGATCGCCTGGCTGCGTCCGAGGATCTCCCGCAATCCGTCGCGGTCGAGTGACCGCACGTCGAGATCATCCAGGCATGTGCGGACCGTGGGACCGGCAAGCGTCGCCAGAGCATGGGCGGGTTCGCACAGCAAGTGCGCGCGTTCGCCCGGTCCAACGACAACGTGAGCGATGGGTGTGGCCGCGTGCCGAATGGGCAGGCTGAACCCGCCCGCAGCGTGGCCCGTGTTCTTCAGTAGGCCGGCAATCGCTCCGGAAGTGTCCGAGGCCTTCCAGCCAAGGCCTGCGATCAGTTTGAGACCGTCGGCGGACACGATGCCAACGCGCACATTTGGCGCCGCCTCACGTACCCAGCCACAACCCGCTGTCAGAGCCGCGAACTCATCGGGAGAAGACTCCATGACCGCCAGAAGTCGTCCGAATGTATCCACCGTCACCATGCGTTGTTTCTCCACAAGAAAACTTCGGATGCCCGGACACGAAATGCCGCCGAGCAGCCGTTGTGCTGCGTCGCTCGCCTGAGCCGCCTGCCGCTTGAGCGCTCGGACGAGCTCGCTCTCAGGCTCGGAGCCTCTGACGTCAGCGAGGGCGATGGCAGCGGCCTCTCGCTCACCTCGAAGCAGGTGCGCGCGACCAACTGCAGCCTTCAGCAACAGAAGCAACCAGCCCGGAACCGCGCATTCCTTCGTGATCGCGTTGGCAATCTCGCGATCGACGACGGCGCCGAGGATCGACGTCCACATCGCCGCTCGCGCGTCACCGGCGGCGCCGCACTGCGTCAGCCATTCGCGCAGGCAAGCCAACCGGGCGTCGCGCCCATCCCTCCACGCTGCCAGCGCCATCCACCCCGTTTCCTCCGCGCTCCGCCGCCCCGCGCCCTCCGTCTCCTCCGTGTCCTCGGCATTCCTTCCCAACCAGAAGTCAATTCGTACTCGTCTCTCCCGGACGCTGGCCGGCATCGAGCCTCGCATAGCTCCTTCGGCCTCGAGCGATCTGACCCAGGCGTCGGCCTCCTGCAAACGTCCACGCGCGATTACCCGGTCTGCCCACAACGTGGCGGTATCTGCGTAACTCAGCCAGGACGCGACACCGCCAGTCCCGCGTTCTGATGTCGCCAGTGCCGCGCGCAGCCACGTATCCGCCGTACGCGGTCGCCCGCGCCTCAGCCAACGCGTGGCTCGCCTGGCATACGAATCCGTTCGCGGTTCAACCTGAGGCTGATTGCTGCGGGAAGGCATCGCTCCACACGGCCAGACGAGCACGTGCCTCCGCGGACTGACCCTTGCGAGCCTTCGCACCGCGGATGACGCGCGCGACGTATCCGTGCCGCCGCGGCAAAGCACAATCGCGTGCCGGTGCATCACTTCCGACGTGAGCGACGCCGACTCGAGCGGCGTCGCGCCGACGCAAACGAAGCCGAGCCTCTCCGATTCGGATTCGAGAAGACGTTCCTCGTTTGGGTCGAGCGCAACGGGAACCGTCACCAAGTGCACTCCGCCCTCGGAACCGCGGGCGACGCGCAGGATCTCTTCCACGCTCGAAGACGTTTCGTTGTGCGGCACTACGCCCGACATTGCAAGATCGAGTCCGCTCGAATCCCTCGACAGAAGCGCGTACGCCGCTGAAGACATTGGAAAATCTCCGATAGAATGGCGGCGCGATGTTGCGTTTTCTCACAGCCGGCGAGTCGCACGGCCGCGCGCTTGTCGTCATCGTCGAAGGACTTCCCGCGGGACTTCCGCTTTCAGCCGCGGACATCGCGCCCGACCTTCGCCGGCGGCAGGCCGGTTACGGCCGCGGCCGCCGCATGGCCATCGAGAGCGACACCGCGGAGATTCTCTCGGGTGTTCGACACGGAGAGACCCTCGGCAGCCCGGTGTCCTTCACCATCGCCAATAGAGATTGGGTGAACTGGCAGTACACGATGAGCGTGGAGGCGAATCCGCCAGAGGACGCAGGCGGCGCGCATAGGGCGCCGGTCACTCGCCCGCGCCCCGGGCATGCGGATCTTTCGGCTGGCCTGAAGTACGACCGCGAGGATCTTCGAGACATCCTCGAGCGCGCGAGCGCCCGCGAGACGGCGGCCCGTGTCGGCGTGGGCGCGATTGCCAAAGTGCTCCTCAAACGCGCCGGCATCGACCTCGCCAGCCATGTCATCCGCATTGGATCCGCGGCCATCACCTCAACCGCCGTCTCCTTCGAACAGATTCAGGGAATCACCGACGAGGATTTCAGGTGTGTTGATCCGGCGGTCGCATCGGCCATGAAGGACGCCGTCGACCGCGCGCGCGAAGGCGGCGACACGCTCGGCGGCACCTTCGAAGTCGTCGCTCACAACGTCCCAGCCGGCCTCGGCAGTCACGTGCAGTGGGACAGGAAGCTCGATGGGCTTCTGGCCCAGGCCCTTATGTCCATCCCGGCGATCAAGGGCGTCGGCATCGGCCTCGGCCCAGGCGTCGGCGAACAGCCGGGCTCGGCCGTGCACGACGAAATCGTCAGGTCGTCGGGCCGGCCGTCCGGCACGCTCGGCACGATCTCCAGGCCGTCGAATCGCGCCGGTGGCCTCGAGGGCGGCGTCACGAACGGCGAGGACGTTCGGGTCAGCGCCTGGATGAAGCCAATTTCGACGTTGATGAAGCCTCTGCGCTCTGTGGACCTTACGACCGGCGAGTCCTCGCCGGCCACGATCGAGCGGAGCGACGTCTCGGCTGTGCCCGCCGCATCGATTGTCGGTGAGGCGGTGGTGTCGATCGTCCTTGCCTCTGCCCTTCTGGACAAATTCGGCGGCGACACCGTCGGCGACATGGACGCCGCCATTGCGCACTACCGTCAGCGCCTCGAACGTCGCCTGAACCGCGGAAGCGGACCGGCCTGATGCTGAGACCCATCGTTCGTCTTGGAGGACCCGCGCTCCAGACTCCGGCCGGCCCTGTTACGACCTTCGACGCGCAACTCGACCGGCTGATCGACGACATGATCGACACGATGTACGCTGCCCCGGGCATCGGCCTGGCTGCCCCCCAGGTCGGGGTCTCGCTGAGGGTCTGCGTGATCGATTTGTCGGTAGGCAAACGCGGCGGTGAGCTCATCACCTTGATCAACCCTGAGTTCGTCCTTCGGGAGGGTCTGCAGATCGAAGAAGAAGGCTGCCTGAGCGTTCCCGGATTCAATGCGACCGTCGCCAGACCCGCCCGCGCCATCGTCCGCGCGCTCGATCGCACGGGCGCCGAGCGCGTGGTCGAGGGGACGGGCCTGCTCGCCCGGGCGCTCCAACACGAACTCGATCATCTCGACGGCAAACTGTTCCTCGACCACCTCCGCGGCATCAAGCGCGACTTGATCGTAAGAAAGATTCGTAAGCTGCAACGCAGCGGGAAGTGGTGAGTCGTGCGGATCGTCTACTTCGGCACGCCGGCGTTCGCGGTCCCCTCGCTCCAGGCTCTCGCGCGGGCCGGGCACGTCATCGCCGGCGTCGTGACGCAGCCCGATCGCCCTCGCGGGCGCGGCCATAAAGTTCAGCCGTCGGACGTGAAGGTTGCGGCGGAAACGATCGGCGCCCCCGTTCTGCAACCGACGAAGCTCAAGTCCCCCGAATTCGCCGCCGGGTTGCATGGACTCGAGGCCGACCTCGGCGTCGTCGCCGCATACGGCCGAATCCTGCCGGCGAACGTGCTCACCACGCCGCGCCTCGGCATGATCAATGTGCACGCGTCCCTGCTGCCCCGCTGGCGTGGAGCGGCGCCGATCCACCGCGCGATTCTTGCTGGCGACGTCGAAACCGGCGTCACCATCATGCGGGTCGTCGAACAGCTCGACGCGGGCCCGATGCTCACCCGAACGGTGACCCCGATCGATCCAAACGAGACCAGTCACACGCTCGAACTCAGGCTCGCGACGCTGGGCGCGGAGCTCCTGGTTGCGACGGTAGAAGGCCTCGGGCGAGGGTCGATCGAGGAAACACGGCAGGACGAGGCGCAGGTGACGTACGCGGCGCGGCTCGAGAAACGAGAGAGCCCGATCGACTGGAGTCAATCAGCCGTCGCTATCCACAACAGAATCAGGGGCTTACAACCGTGGCCGCTTGCTTCTGCGGTGCTGGGCGGAAAACGCCTCCTGCTTCGAGAATCGCAGGTGGTGACGCCTGAGGTTCGGCCGGCTCCCTCGCCGCCAGGCACCGTCATCCGTGCCGATGCGGACGGCCTGGTCGTCGCCACCGGCGACCGTGCAGTGAGAGTCCTCGAATTGCAGCTCGAAGGCCGGCCTCCGGTCGGCGCCGCGGCGTTCCTCAACGGTCACGCGGTTCGTCCCGGCGATCGATTCGAATCTCCTCCTGCAGCGTCATGAACACTGCCCGGCTGGCCGCCGCGCGGGTGCTGCTCTCCATCGAGCGCGGCCGGACGACACTCGCCGCGGAGCTCGAACGCGAGCGCGACGACATCGCGGACCCGCGAGACCGGGCGTTGTTCATGGAGATCACCGCCGGCAGCCTTCGATGGCGCGCGGAGCTGGATCACTGCATCGCATTTCACAGCCGGCGTGCCGTCAGCGACCTGATGCCAGAGGTACGCGCGACATTGCGGTCCGGCGCTTACCAGCTGATGCACCTCGATCGAGTGCCATCGCACGCGGCCGTCAGCGAGTCTGTTGATGTCATTCGCGCGCTCGGAAGACCGAAGGCCGCCGGTCTTGTGAATGCCGTGCTCCGGAAGTTCACGGGCCAGGGCGCGAGACGTTCGCTTCCACGACGGCCGGAACGTCGTGGGACGCGCGATTCTGCGCTGAACTATCTGTCGGTGACGCTGTCGCATCCACGCTGGCTCGTCAGCCGCTGGCTCGACCGGCTCGGCTTCGAACAGACGGAGCGCTGGTGCCAGTTCAACAACTCGTCGCCGGCCGTGACTGTTCGACTGATCGATGGTGCTCCGTTGCCGGACTGGACACCGGCGCGTTTCGTGCCGGGCGCATTCCAGCTGCCCGCCGGTGCGCTCGGCCGGCTCGATCCCATCGTCCGTGACTCGCTCATGGTGCAGGACGAGGGATCACAACTCGTCGCCGCCGCGGCAGGTGTCCAGCCGGGCGATCGCGTGCTCGATCTTTGCGCCGCCCCGGGCGGCAAGACCATCATCTTTTCCACTGCGGCGGGACCGAAGGGCCAGGTCGTTGCCTCCGACGTCCGTCCCGCGCGCGTGCATCTCCTTCGCGCAATGATCCAACGCGCAGGTCTCGACGTGCCGGTGCTCGCGCTTGACGGTGAGTCGGGACTCCCCTTCGGGGCCACGTTCGATCGGGTCGTGGTCGATGCACCGTGTTCGGGACTCGGCACGCTCAGGCGCGACCCGGACATTAAGTGGACGCGCGAGGAGGCCGGGTTGCCTGCCTTCGCTGAGCGTCAGGCACGGTTGCTGGACCAGGCAACGACTGCGGTGCGGCCCGGCGGGCATTTGGTCTACGCGACCTGCTCCAGCGAGCCTGAGGAAAACGAGTCTGTCATCGATGCATTCCTCACGCGGACTCCGGCCTTCAGACTGGCTGCTGTCGACAGCGTGGATGCGCAACTCGTAACGGCCCGCGGATTCCTCTCGACGCTCCCCCCGCGGGACGAATTGGATGCGTTCTTCGCGGCGAAACTGGTCAGGTCCGGAAGCGCGTAGTACACTTTCTGCGCCAGATGCCCAAGCCTTCCCGCACGAGCGGTGTCCGCACACGAGTCTGGAGCGTCGGTCGATTTCTTGTCCTTGTCGCAGCCCTTGGCGCCACGTTCGGCGCCTTTTTTCTCGCCGGACTGCGCGTCACCACCCGCGCCCGTGAAGTAGAAGTGCCAAATCTGGCGGGCAAGTCCATCGCGGATGCGACGACGCTCCTCGCCGATCGAGGTCTCGTGCTCCGGGTCGATGAGCAGCGGCGTCCCGACAAGGCCGTGCCGGCGGACCACGTCCTCACGCAGGAACCCGCCGCGGGTGAGGTCGTTCGGCGGCAGCGCGCCATTCGCGTGCGCTTGAGCGACGGTCTCCGCGCTCCGGCCGTGCCGACGCTCGTCGGACTGCCGGAACGGACGGCGGAGATCACGCTGACAGGAGATCGCGTGAGCGTGGGCTATCGAGCCGAAATCAACAGCCCCGACTACACCGTCGACACCATCGTCGCGCAGGATCCGACGGCCGACCAGCGGTCGGACAAGGTGAACCTGCTGATCAATCGCGGCACCGGCAGCCAGGATTTCGTCGTGCCGGATCTCATTGGCAGCCTGGGCGCCCGATCGGCGGATTTGCTCCGGAGCCTCAAGTTCAGAATCGCGGTGACGGCCGAAGTTCCCTATCCCGGCCTGCCCCCCGGCATCGTCGTGAAACAAACGCCGCAGCCGGGATTTCGCATCGCCGCCGGTGAAACCATCACGCTCGAGGTGAGTCGATGAGCGTGCGGATCGCACCGTCAATCCTGTCGGCTGATTTTGCACGGCTGGCCGAAGAGGTCGCCAAAGTCGAGGCGGCCGGCGCCGACCAGATTCACGTGGATGTGATGGACGGCCACTTCGTCCCGAACATCACGATCGGCCCGCCGGTCGTGGCGGCGCTCCGGAGGGTCACCAAGCTGCCGCTCGACGTCCACCTCATGATCAGCGAGCCCGACCGCTACATCGAGGCCTTTGCGAAGAACGGTGCCAGCATCATTTCAGTGCACGCCGAAGCCGCCATTCACCTGCACAGGACACTTACGCGCATCCGCGAGCTCGGAGCGAAGGCGGGCGTTGCGATCAATCCATCAACGCCGGTCGAGCACATCCGCGACATCGCGGGCGAAGCGGATGTGGTTCTTGTGATGTCGGTGAACCCCGGCTTTGGCGGACAGGTCTTCATCCCCCGCAGCGTGAACAAAGTGGCATCGACGAAGGCGCTGCTCGCGGCAGCAAAGAGCCAGGCCGACATCGAAGTCGATGGCGGCGTCGATCTGACGAATGCCGCAGCGCTGGTCCAGGCCGGCGCGACGATGCTGGTTGCGGGAGCGTCGATTTATGGAACCGGCGATCCTGGTGCGGCCACGAAGGCGCTGCGCCGGGTGGCGACGGGCGCCTGAAACCATCCGGATGCCGTCCTCGACTACGAGACTGCGCGTGAGGTATGCCGAAACCGATCGGATGGGCGTCACCTACTACGCGAACTATCTCGTCTGGTTTGAAGTCGCGCGTACGGACCTGATGCGCACGATGGGCTGGACCTATCGTGAGATGGAAGAGCTCGGCGTCTTCCTGCCGGTCATCGACGCCAGATGCGAGTACCGGAAGTCCACGAAATACGACGATGAGATCGAGATTGAGACGACCGGAGAGATCCTTTCTCCTGTGCGGCTGGCGTTCGACTATACGGTGAGGGCTGCCGGCGCGGATGCACCGGCAGCAGTCGGTCGCACGGTGCATGCGGCCACGACCGCCGAGGGCAGACCCTGCAGGCTGCCCGAGAGAGTGCGAGGGATGTTCGCGTGAAAGCGCTGGTCACCGGCTGTGCCGGGTTCATCGGATCGCATCTGTCGGACGCGCTGGTCGCCTCCGGCGCGGACGTCGTCGGAATCGACTGCTTTACGGACTACTACCCGCGCGAGATCAAGGAGCAGAATCTCGCGGACCTGCGCCGGCAGCCGCACTTCCGGTTTGTCGAGTCCGCGCTCCAGACGGTGGACATGGGCGCCCTGCTCGACGGCGTGACCCACGTGTTCCATCTGGCGGCACAGGCCGGCGTGCGCAAGAGCTGGGGATCCGACTTCCTGACGTACACGTCGCACAACGTGGACTCAACGCAACGGCTGCTCGAAGCCGTGAAGGGCCGGCCGCTCCATCGATTCGTCTATGCCTCGAGCTCTTCGGTTTACGGTGACCACGTCCCGATTCCGATGCGCGAGGAGACGTACCTGCAGCCCCTCTCCCCTTACGGCGTGACCAAACTGGCCGCCGAACACCTGTGCACGCTGTACCACGCCAACTACGGCGTGCCGACGGTCTCGCTCCGGAACTTCACGGTGTACGGCCCTCGTCAACGTCCGGACATGGCGTTCAACCGGTTCTTCCGGGCGGCCCTGTCCGGTCAGCCGATCACGCTCTACGGCGACGGCGAGCAGACTCGGGATTTCACCTTCGTGGCGGACATCGTGGCCGCCAACCAGGCCGCAGGCGACCGCGGCACCCCCGGAGCCGTCTATAACATCGGCGGCGGGAGCCGGGTGACGGTCAATCACGTCCTCGACCTGGTGGCTCGGATCGCCGGCCATCCTCTCGACATCAGGCGGGAGGAGGCACAAAAGGGCGATATGCGGGATACTTTCGCAGACACGTCCCGCGCGAGGGCGGAGCTGGGGTTTGCCCCCACGGCCACGCTCGAATCCGGACTAAGAGCAGAGTACGAATGGTTGTCGGGAGGAAAATGAGGTTAGTGTGTGCCGCCCTGGCGGCCCTGATGCTGACGGCCTGCGGGCCGAAGATCCGGGTCCCCAACGTCGGCGAAGCGGATGCCGACAAGTTCCTGTACGACCGCGGTACAGAGTTCCTCAACAAGAAGAACTGGATCAACGCGCGCGAGTACTTTCGCCGCATCATCGACAGTTACCCGCGCAGCCCGTATCGCGAGGAGGCCAAGCTCGGTATCGGCGACACCTTCATCGGGGAAGGTCGAATCGACGCCTTGATTCTCGGCGCCAACGAGTTCCGGGAGTTTCTGACGTATTTCCCTCGAAGCCCGAGGGCCGACTACGCGCAGTACCGGCTGGGTTACGCGCAATTCAAGCAAATGCTCGGAGCGCAGCGCGACCAGACAGCGACGCACGACGCGATCAGGGAGCTCAAGCGGTTCCTGGACGCGTATCCCGACAGCAAGTACCGTCCGGAGGTGGTCAAGCTCCATCGCCAGGCTCGTGACCGGCTGTCTGAAGCGGACTTCAAAGTCGGGTTGCTGTACCACCGGATTCGGAATTACCGGGGCGCGATCATGCGCTTCAACGAGATCATCAAGACCGATCCGGAGTACACGAAGCGCGACGAAGTTTTCTACTACCTGGGCGAAACGCTCCGGAAGATCCAGCTATACGCGGAAGCGCTGCCGGCCTACGACCGGGTGGTGAAGGAATTCGACGCGAAGAGTAAGTACCACCCGAAAGCGCAAAAGCGGATTGAAGAGGTCAAGCGCTCGCTCGCCGCGGCGGCGGCGAAGACTCCCGGGAAGTCGGGTCCACGGCCTTGATCGGCGTGACCGCCGCGGGTTCCGGACGGACGCCCATGATCCGATTGACGTCGCGCGCGTAACCTACGGCCGAAACGATCGCGGTCGCCGTCGCAATCCAGAGCGCCACCTCGCCGAGCACGACGAATCTCTGCAGATGGTCCTGGCCGAGGATGAGGATCAGGATGGCGGCCACTTGCGCGACCATCTTCACTTTCCCGAGGTTTGAGGCCGGAAGCGTCTGACCGCGTGCGTGCACGATGCTGCGCAGGACGGTGACGAAGAACTCCCGGCCGAGAATCACCGTCACCATCCACGCCGGTGCCAGGCCCAGGTAGACCAGCGACACGAACGCCGCGGTCACGAGCAATTTGTCCGCGAGCGGATCCATCCATTGCCCGAGTCCGGTGATCTGCTTGGTGCGCCGGGCCACGTATCCGTCGAGCCAGTCGGTCAGTGACGCGACGGCAAAAATAATGGCGCCCAGGAACTCGCGGCTGATGTCCAGGTAGTACAAGTCCTTTGGATTCGTCATCAGGACGACCACGAGCAGCGGCACCAGAAAGATGCGGCCGATTGTGATCGCGTTCGGAAGGTTCACAGGCAGCGCCCGGTGTAATTCTAGCGCAGCCGGACCGTTCCCAGAAGGAGCCGCGTGCTAAGATGCCCGGTTGTCATGAAGGCCATTCTCCTTGCCGGGGGTAAGGGCACGCGGCTGCGGCCGATGACGCTCCACACCCCCAAGCCCATTGTTCCCATCTTCGATCGTCCGTTTCTTCAGTATCAGATCGACCTGCTTCGTCAGGTCCCGGAGATCGACGAAATCGTCCTGAGCCTCAACTACCAGCCTCGACGAATCGAGGAAGTATTTGGCGACGGCGCCGACTTCGGCGTCCACATCCGCTACGTCGTCGAGCCCACGCCTCTCGGCACCGGCGGCGCCATCAAGTTCGCGGCCGGCGACGCCAGAGGCGAGCCCATCGTCGTCTTCAACGGCGACGTGTTCACGTCCGTGGACCTGCCGGCTGTGCTCGCGCTTCACAGGGAGCGCAAGGCTCGCGCCACGATTGTCCTGACGCCGGTGGACAATCCCACCGCGTATGGCCTGGTTGAAACGGATGCGCAGGGCAACGTCGAGCGCTTCGTCGAGAAGCCGCAGCCGGATCAGATCCGCTGCGACACGATCAACGCCGGCATCTACATCCTCGAGCCCGATACGCTGTCGCGCATTCCTGCCGATACCGTGTACTCGATCGAGCGCGGCTACTTCCCGTCGCTCGTCGAGAATCACGAGACGTTCGTGGCGTACATCTATCGCGGCTACTGGATCGACATCGGCACGCCCGACAAGTACCGGCAGGCCCACCGCGACATCATGACGGGGCGTTTCGTCGCGCCGCCGTTCGCGAAGATTCCGAACGGCTCCTGGATTTCGCCGGATGCGCGCATCGAGGAAGGCGCGACCATCGAGGCGCCGTGCTTCATCGACGCCGGCGCGGTGGTCAAGACCGGCGCGCGTATCGGGCCGTACTCGGTGATCGGCCGGCACTGTCACGTCGGCGAGAACGCGCTCGTCAACGGCGCCATTCTCTGGCCCAACACCTGGATCGACAACGAGGCCCGCATCGGCGCGGCCATCGCCGGACGCCACTGCCACTTCGGCCGCAACTCGGAGATCGGCGATCAGGCCATCTTCGGCGACAAGTCGGTCGTGACGGATTACTCGAAGGCCTGATCAATCATTCAATCCATCAATCAGTCAATCCATCAATCAGTCAATCACTCAATCCCTCAATCACTGAATCCCTCAATGCCCATCAATCCCTCAATCTTCAAAGCCTACGACGTCCGCGGGCTCTATCCCGGCGAGATCAATGAAGACGCCGCGCGCCTGATCGGTCGCGGCTATGCCGCCTATCTCAAGGCGAAGCGGATCGGCGTGTCCCGCGACATGCGGGTTTCCTCGCCGGGCATCGCGGCAGCGTTTATCGAAGGCGCCCGCTCTCAGGGCGCCGACGTCGTCGACTATGGGATGTGCGGCACCGACATGATTTACTTCGCGGTGGTGCGCGACGGCCTGGACGGCGGCGCGCAAATCACCGCCTCGCATAACCCGAAGGAATACAACGGGATCAAGATGGTGCGCGAGGGCGCGTTCCCGCTCTCGGGCGACGCGGGCATCGGTGACATCCGCGACATGATCGCGAACGACTCATTCCCGGCGCCCCACGGCTTGAGGGGTGCGCTCGAAACGCGCGACCTGCTCGACGCCTACGTCGAGAAGGTGATGTCCTTCATCGATCCCAGCGTCATCAAGCCCTTCAACGTCGTCCTCGACGCCGGCAGCGGCATGGCGGGCGTGGTTGCGCCGCGGCTCTTCGATCGGCTGCCCTGCAAGACGACAAGACTGTGTTTCGAGGTGGATGGAACGTTCCCGAACCACGAAGCCAATCCGCTGATCGAGGAGAACCGCCAGGACATCACGGAACGCGTGATCGAGGAGAAGGCGGATATCGGCATCGCCTGGGACGGCGACGCCGACCGGTGCTTCTTCATCGACGGCACGGGCGAGTTCATCGCCGGAGACTTCGTCACGGCACTCCTCGCCGAGGCGGCGCTGATCAAGACGCCCGGCCAGAAGATCGTCTACGACGTGCGCGCCAGCTACGCTGTGAAGGACATCGTCGCGCACTACGGCGGCACGGCGCTCATGAACCGTGTGGGTCACGCCTTCATCAAGCGCCGCATGCGCGAGGAGGACGCGGTCTTCGGGGGCGAAGTCACGGGCCACTACTATTTCCGCGACTTCTATTACGCGGACAACGGATTCATCCCCGCGCTGCTGATCCTCGAGCTCATGTCCCGCAAGGGCAAGACGCTGCACGAGCTGCTCGCGCCGCTGCGCGCCAAGTACTTCATCTCAGGCGAGATCAATACGAAGGTCGCGGACATCAAGCTCGTGCCCGAACGTCTTGGCGCACTGGCCGGTCGCTACAGCGACGGCCACACCTACACGCTCGACGGCTTCTCGGCGGAGTTTCCGGACTGGCACTTCAACGTGCGCGGCTCGAACACGGAGCCGATGCTGCGGCTGAACCTGGAGGCGCTGACGCCGGCGCTCATGGAACAGAAGCGCGATGAAGTCCTTGGAGTCATACGTGGGAGATGATGCGTATCGCTCCATCGATCCATTGATTCATCGATCCATTGACTGAATGACTTGCCCGTCAATGAAATGGACCGTTGGATCGATGCTCAAATGGATCGATATTAGAATGGTGCGTTGTGCGGGCTTAGCATAGTGGTAATGTCCTGGCTTCCCAAGCCAGTCAGACGGGTTCGATTCCCGTAGCCCGCTTTTATTGATCTGGGGGCTTCGCCCCCAGACCCCCGACTCGCTCTCTCGTTCGGCTCGCCTCTCCTGAGAAGCATTTAGGCAAGCCTCACTCCGTTCGCGAGGCTCACTTCGCTTATCGCTCGTTCGCATGTTCACGGGCTTCGCCCCCAGACCCCCGACTCGTTCTCTCGTTCGGCTCGCCTCTCCTGAAAAGCACCTACAAGTCGCGCTCCGTTCGCGTGGCTCACTTCGCTATCGCTCGTTCGCATGATCCGGGGCCTTCGCCCCCAGACCCCTTTCCCGATTCACGTCTTGTGCTTCCACCCGCGACTCTGTTAAGGTCTGCGGTGCAGACCAGTCTGCGTGTGAGCATGCCTACCCCCTTCGAGCATCTTGCGTCGTTCGACCGGCTGGTTCACGAGCCGGCGCGGCTGGCGATCCTGACTGCCCTATCGGCCTGTGCGAAGGCGGACTTTGTCTTTCTGCGCGGCCTGACCGGACTGACCAAAGGCAATCTTTCGAGTCATCTGATGAAGCTCGAGTCCGGCGGCTTGGTCTCTATCGAGAAGACCTTCGAGGGCAAACAGCCGATTACGTACGCCGCTCTTACGACCGAGGGCCGCGACGTGCTCAAGGCCTATTGGAAGCGGTTCGACCGCGTCCGCAAAGGCGTACGTCAGCTGAAGACGCTGCGGGTGTCCTAATGATGGTCGAGAACCGGCTCGAACGCATTCGTCTGCTCAGTGAGCGTTTTCAGGAGCTGCAGGGTTTGCGGGTCGCGGTCGCTGGAGTTTCATTGGCCGCGGCGATGGGCGTCTACCTTATGGTGGCGCCGGTCCCCACGAATAACGGCGCCCTCGCTGCCCTCCTGCTCGCGCTGGCTCCGATGGTTCCCGGCGTCTGGTATGCGAACCGGTATTACTCCGCGACATTCGGGCGCCAGGTGTCGAACCCTGTCGCCCGAAAGAACAAAGCAACGCTTGTGTTCCTCCTCGTGTACTTCGGCAGTGGCTGGATCCTGAACACGACGTTCCCAGCGATTCCGTCCGGCGCTCCGACGGTCGCTACGGTGGCATTGGTCTCATTGTGGGTAGCCGTGCGTGACTGGCCGTGGCGCGGCTACTACGTTGGCGCACCTGTGGCGGTCGCACTCACGTTTGCCTCGACCGCATCCGCCGGCGGCACTCTCGATCCTGGTAAGACGCTGGCATTTCTCTTCCTCGCAACGGGCGTCTCGCTCGTGCCGATTGGCGTGCTCGATCACCTGCTGCTCGTGCGGCTCCTGAAGGAATCCCGCGAATCGCTCGCACGTAGGGTAAACTGAGGGTCTTCGTAACTACTCCCCCTGAACCGCTCGCGCGATGTGAGCGATTTCGGCTGAGTGGGCTGACCGCCCCCGACGCGGCCGAAAGTGAATACAGCAGATGGCCTCGCGCGTTGCACCGGGCGATAAGTGTCCCCGATGTCTCAAGCCTACTGGCCGCCCGATCACGCCCGTCACCGCAGCGGTGCCGCTGGTTTACTACCAATGCGACGACTGCCCCCACGTGTGGATCGAACAACGCAGCAAGGCTGACCGAGCGGCAGGCACCAAACCTGTTCAGGTCAACTGAATTGGCAATCGCGTACACATTCACGATCCGCAGCCGCGAACGTGGTCAGGTCCTGGGCCAGGCCATCGTCTGCGCTGGCGCCAGATACGCATCGGTGATGCGGACGACGTCGCCTTATCCGGGCCGGCGGTTCACGAACGCGATGCATTGGAGCGACGTCGAGCGCCAACTCGGCGGTTCGCTGGCCGCGCCGCTCACTGGCAGCAGCGCGATCGCGCGACTCCTCGCCGGCGAACAGGCACCTGGACTCAGCCTTCACTACTTGAGTCACGAACGGCTCCCCGAAGGGATGCCGGAAGCCCAGGTCGTCGAGCATCTCGACGAGCAGCTGCGTCTCACTGGTGACCAAATAGAGAAGACTGCCCAAAGACCGAACGAAGTGAGCGATTTGATCGGGATGGCGGGATCCGAACCCACGATCCCCTGAGGCCAACGCTCCATCGAGCGCCGGCCTTCGTCATAACCTGATGCTGGACGAATCAGTGAAGAAGCGTCGGCACCATTTCGTCTGGCGTCATTACATCGAGGCGTGGACGAGCGATGGTCGGATCTTCTGCTGCCGTGATGGGCAGGTGTTCGGCGCCAACCCCAAGAACGTCGCGGTTGAAGGCGACTTCTATCGACTTCAAGATCTTACCGATGCCGACGTTTCGGCAATCAGGGGAATCATTGCACTCGTTCAGAAGGACCTAAGACCGCTAAGTGAGGGCTGGCTCGCCATCTTTGCCGCTCCCTTCGAGCTCCGCCGCAAATACCGAGCGCGCGGGCTGAAAGATCAATCGGTGGAACAGCGTCTCGACGTCTTGTTCAGTAACTTGGAGGAAGAGATTCACGCCCTCCTGGAAGAGGAATCAGTCCCGCTGCTCGCTTCCCTTCGTAAGGGCCAAGCTGGAGCGTTTGAGACTTCGGACGGGTTTTCTCGACTGATGTATTTCCTGTCAGTCCAGTTCATGCGAACGAAGAGAACGAAAGAGGCGGTCAGGGCGTCGCTGGCGGGCCAGATGATCAATGTTGACAACACCTGGGGCGTGTTGCGCCACATGCTCGCAACCAATATGGCGGCGGCTTTCGCCGCGCGACGCGACCGCTACCGCCTGGTCTTTCTCCGCGCGCCTGCTGATTGCCAACTGGTGACTTCTGATCAGCCGGTTATCAACACGCTCGCCTTGGACCTTCCTCCCGGCCAGGCTCCGGAATCAGTTGAGTTCTACTACCCGATCGCCCCCCGCCTGGCACTGCTCGTGAGCCAACGGGACGGCCCCGATCGCAGCGCCGGTCCTCAAATGACCGGCCATCAGGTCGCAACCTACAACCGCATGATGGCCGATGCATCTCATGAGCAGGTGTTCGCGGCGGATCCGGCCCTGTTCGAGAACCTTGGTGTCTCTCCTTGACGAACAGAGGTGCGCTCATCCGGTGGCTGCCGGAACGCCGTCGAGGCAAAGCACCGGCCCACAAGCAAACGGCCCGGCTGGGGCCGGGCCGAATCACAGCGACAAAGATTGGTCGGGATGACGCGATTCGAACGCGTGACCCCCTGACCCCCAGTCAGGTGCGCTACCAGGCTGCGCTACATCCCGAATATTGATCCGGGGGACTTCGTCCCGCCGGACCCCTATCGCCGACGCTTCCCTGGGGACTTCTTGGCGGGTCGCGTCGATCGCTCGGCTCGCGCGGCGCGGACGGAACGACTCGATGATTGTACTTTCTTTCCGGCCCGCGCGGGTTTCGACGTCTTCTTCGCCGACCGCCTCGCGGTCGCGGGCGCGAGACGAAGGGTGCCTCGATCTGCGCCGCCCGTCAGGACACCGAGAATCCCGTGGAGGCCGGAACGCACATCGCCGAGGGTCTTCCTAACTTCGCGATCGAGCAGTTCTCCAACCGCCTCGTCCGAAACGTTGGCATCGTCCTCGGACTCGACCGCGAACATCGCCGGATCCTCTTCGCTCAACTGCCGGCGCGCGCCCGCGAGCGTGAGGCCTTCGACGAACAGTAGATGCTTGAGTCTCAGAACGCGCTCGACGTCGCCCTTGCGGTAGACCCGCGGCGAGCCGGCGCCCTTCGAGAGGCCGAGGTCCGGAAACTCCGCCTCCCAGCTGCGTAGAACGTAGAGCTGCACCTCGGCGATCTCGCAGACTTCCTGCGACCGAAAGACCGCGCGGTTGGGTATTGCAGCCATCGTCAAATTTGCGGGAAGTATAGCAGCGTCACTGCTCTCGCCGCCGTCGCCGGGCGGCCAATTCCCTGCGCGCCTGACGCTCTCGCCCTTTGAGTCTCTCTCGCCCGGCAGCCTTGCCCTTTGACCTTTGCCCTCTGCCCTCCGCCCCTCCGTTTGCCCTCTGCCCTTTGCCCTCTGCCCTGTTCTTGGCATCCGCTCTTCGTCGAATGGTCAACCGAATCGGCGTGCCTTCGAATCCAAAAGCCTCGCGCAGCTGGTTGACGAGGTACCGCTCGTAGGAGAAATGCAGCTCGGACGCCACATTCGTGAACAGCAGGAATCCAGGGGGATTCGTATGGTTCTGGGCCGCGTAGAGGATCCGCACCTCCCGCCGTGTCTTGCTCGTCGGGACGTGCCTCGCCGTGACTCGCTCGAGGACGCGATTGAGCTCGGAGGTCGACACTTTCTTCGCGCGCGCTTCGGCCACTCGCGTCACGACCTGCAGCAGCCGATCCGTCCGGTCGCCGGTCAGGGCCGAGATGTGGACGATGGGCGCAAACTCGAGGAACTTGAGCTGAAACCTGAGTTTGTCGTCGAACGCCTTCACGAATTCCTGGCCGCGACCCTTCACCAAATCCCATTTGTTCACGGCGATGACGATGCCGCAGCCGGCTTGCTCGGCTTCACCGGCGATCGCGCCCTCGCGGTCGCCGGCACCCTCGGTGGCATCGACGACGAGCACCACGACGTCGGCTCTGGACATCGCACGCTTCGCGAGGACGACGCTGACTGATTCCACCTGGCCCGCTTCGGCGACCTTGCCGGGACGGCGCATTCCAGCCGTGTCGACGAGCCGGATCTGGTGATCGCGCCAGCGCAGCAGTATGTCCACCGAGTCTCGCGTGGTGCCGGGGATCTCGCTCACGAGCATCCGCTGCTGCCGCAGCAGCCGGTTTACGAGCGACGACTTCCCGACGTTCGGCCGTCCGACAATGGCAACGGCGAACTCACCTGATTCGGCGGGGACATGACGCGGGGTCAGGGTCGCCAGGCGACGCCCGACCTCGTCGAGCAGCTCGTAGACGCCGTCGCCATGCTCCGCCGAGACTTCGAACACCGGTTCGATCCCGAGCCGGTGGAATTCGTCGACGCGCGCACGCGCGGTCTTGTCGTCGGTCTTGTTGACCGCCAAAAGCATCGGTACGTTGAGCTTGCGGACCCGTCGAGCGATCTCTTCGTCGCCAGGTACGACTCCTTCGCGGCCATCGACGAGCATGACGACAATGTCCGCCGACTCGAGAGCCCGAAGTCCTTGTTCCACGACGAGCGGGTGGAGTGGATCGGTCGTCGCGCCAAACAAGCCGCCGGTGTCGACCAGCGTGAAGTCGCGCTCACCCCACTTGGCAGGCGCCATCACGGCATCCCTCGTCGTGCCGGCCACGGGCGCCACGATCGAGCGGCGCGTGCCGGTGATGCGGTTGAAGAGCGTGGACTTGCCGACGTTGGGCCGCCCGACGAGCACCACAGACGGGCCAACTGCACGCTTGGACATCTACGCGAGTCTATCCGACTTCAATTTAGCGGATTACTTGACTCCGTAAGTCCTTTGATTTAGCGTGACTTACGGCTGATCGGGGCCGCCTAACTCATGATCAAAGTCGACATCGTCAACGAGGTCTCCAAGCTCGCCGACATCACCAAAGTGAAGGCGGAAGTGGCCGTGGACGCCGTGTTCGACGCGATGCGGGCCTCGATGATGCGCGGCGAGCGCATCGAACTGCGCGGCTTCGGCGTGTTCCAGGTGAAGCCCCGTAAGCGCGGCATCGGCCGCAACCCACGGACCGGCAAGGAAGTCCGAATCCCGCCCGGACGGACGATTCGCTTCAAGCCCGGCAAGGAACTCCAGAACGTCGGCGGCTGAGCACGTTGCCCTTCGACCCACCGGTCGCATTCGACGCGCCACGCAAATTCCAGCACAGGTATGTCTGGCCTGTGACGCTGTTCGTGTTGACCCTCGCGATGACGACGTTCATAGGCGGCGCGCATTACGCCGGGTTCCTTGAATCGCAGGGCCTGGCCCAACCGCGATTGGCGTCTCTGCAGTGGTTCGTGACCGGGCTCTTCTATTCAGTGCCGATGCTGCTCATCCTCGGCACGCACGAGTTCGGTCACTACTGGTACTGCCGGCGGCACAACGTCGATGCGACGCTGCCGTATTTCCTTCCGGCGCCCGTCCCGCTGACCGGCACGTTCGGCGCCGTGATCAAGATCAAGGAGCCGTTCCCGTCGAAGCGCGCGCTGTTCGATATCGGTGTCGCCGGGCCGATTGCGGGATTCCTAGTCATGGTCCCGCTTCTGTACGTGGGCATCTCGCTCTCCGCGATCGTCAAGGTTCCGGAGAATACGGACAACCTCATCTACTTCGGCGAGCCGCTGCTCCTGAAGGCCCTCGCGCGATTCCACTTCGGTACCCTGCCTCAGGGCTTTGACCTGATGCTGCATCCCATCGGCTTTGCGGCCTGGTTCGGGATGCTCGCGACGGCGCTCAACCTTCTCCCATTCGGCCAGCTGGATGGCGGCCACATCGCCTACGCGGTGTTTGGACGCCGCGCGCGATTCATCTCCGCGGCAACGCTGGCCGGAACCCTGCTCCTGACGCTGCGGACTTCCAGCTGGATCTCCATGGCCGTGATCATGCTCGGAATGGCGTTCTTTCTCGGGCTTCGGCATCCGCAGGTTCCGGACGATGAGGTTCCGCTGGACCGCACTCGCAAGCTCGTCGCCGTGTTCGCGCTCCTGATTTTCGCGATCTGCTTCACGCCGGTGCCGATCGAGATCTTCTTCGGTCAGTAGCCGGGGCTCGGCCCCGGCGGGACGCTGGCACTGAAGGGCCGGCAGCGCTGCCGGGGCTGAAGCCCCGGCCTACAGCACGCTGACCGGATCGACGTCGATCGTTACCTTCCGCTTGAGCTCGGGCCTTTCATCGAGCGCGCGCAGGAGCGCCTCGCGCATGGCCTTGCGTTTATTGCCTTTGATGAAAAACTGCGCCCGGAATTCGTCCTTGACCTTCGCGATCGCGGCAGGCGCCGGGCCAATCACCTGGCCGTGCGGATGATGGTGACGCGTCCGGTTCACGAGATCCTGGGCCGCCGACATCGCCCGATCCGCCGACCTGTCCCTCAGCACCACGTTGATCATCGCGGTCGTCGGCGGGTAACGCAGGCTCGTGCGGAATTCCATCTCGCGGGCGTAGAACGTGTCGTAGTCCTGCGCGGCGCCAGCCTTCACGGCGTAGTGATCGGGATAGAGCGTCTGGATCACGGCTTCGCCGGGCTGCTCGCCCCGGCCCGCCCGGCCCACGACCTGCGTCAGCAGTTGGAACGTCCGCTCTGAGGCACGAAAGTCCGCCAGCCCGAGCCCGACATCCGCCGAGATCACGCCGACCAGCGTCACGGCCGGAAAATCATGTCCCTTGGCGATCATCTGCGTCCCGACGACGATGTCGATCTCGCCGCGATCGACGGCCTCGAGAACACGGGCGATGGCGCCACGCCGGCGGATCGTGTCGCGATCGACGCGGGTGATTCGCGCGCCCGGAAACTTCACTTTGAGATCCGCTTCGATGCGCTCGGTCCCGAAGCCGGACTGCTCGAGGTACTCCCCGCCACAGGCTCCACACTTGCGGGGAACTGCCGCTGAGTAGTTGCAGTAATGGCAGCGCACCCTGCGCTGCATCCGGTGGTACGTGAGCGAGACACTGCAGTGCGGACACTCGAGCGAGGCGCCGCACTGGCGGCAGAAGACGATTACCGCAAAGCCGCGGCGGTTGAGCAGCACGACGGTCTGTTCGCGCCGTTCGAGCCGATGTTCGATCGCCTTCACCAGCGGCTCGCTGAGCGCCACGTCCGCGCCGCGGGCCGCGTACTCATCGCGCATGCTCACGACCCTGACCGCCGCAAGCGGCCGGTCCAGCACCCGCTTCGCAAGCCGCACGTACTCGTAGCGGCCCGCCTTTGCGTTCGACATCGACTCGAGTGACGGCGTGGCGCTGCCGAGCACAATGAGCGCGCCTTCCCTGCGAGCGCGCACCACGGCCACATCCCTGCCGTGGTACCTGGGAGACTCATCCTGCTTGTACGATCCGTCCTGCTCCTCGTCGACGACGATGAGGCCGAGCTGCTCGATGGGCGCGAGCACGGCTGAACGCGTGCCGACAACGATGTCGACATCGCCGCGGCGGATGAGGTGCCACTGATCGTGCCGCTCCCCTTCAGCGAGGCCGCTGTGCTGAATCGCGACGCGCTCGCCAAACCGGCTCCTGAACTGGCCTGCCAGTGACGGCGTGAGCGCAATCTCGGGCACCAGAATCAGCACCCGGCGCCCCTTCGCGATCACCTCACGCGCGAGCCTCAGGTACAGCTCCGTCTTGCCGCTGCCGGTGACGCCGTGGAGCAGAACCGTGTGAAAGGTCTGCGAGGCCGAGGCATCCTCGAGGCGCCGGAACGCGTCTGCTTGCTCGATGGTGAACACCGGCTCCGCCTGTGCGGCGCGGGACAGCGTCCACGTCTCGCCCGGATTCCGCAGCGAAACGTCGTCGCGCAGGCGGACGATTCCTGCCTGAACGAGCGTCTTCACCGTGCTGAAACCGATGCCGGCCACGTCGAGATCAGCCATCGCGACGCCGCCCGGGCTCGCGCGCAGGGCGTCAATCAGAGCCTTCTGCTTCGCGCCGCGGATCTTGTCCGTCTTTGCGCCATCAACGAGATCCACCGACCTGACGGTCCGGAAGGCGTCTCCGTCGCCGCGCCTCGATGCCACCGGCATCGCGAGCGCAAGCGCCCCGCCGGGACCGCTGGCGTAGTACTCACCGATCCAGAGCGCGAGGTCGACAACCGCCGCCGGTACGAACGGCTCGTCGTCCAGAACCTCGATGACGTCCTTCAGTTCCGAGCCAGGCGGCGCGGTTGCGGCGAGATCCGCGATACAGCCGATGACCGTGCGGCCGCCGACCGGTACCCGGACCCTGGCGCCCTTGTGAAGCGGGCGCGTGGTGCGCGCGCGATAGCTGAGCAGGCCGAGCCCCGGGACGGGAACCCCGACGGCAATGATGAGATCGGCGCGATCAGCCGGCGTCGGCGAGGAGGTCACGCACTTTCTTCATGTCTTCCCAGACGTCGCGCTTGCGGTCGGGGCTCCGCAGGAGGAACGCCGGGTGAAACGTCGGGATCAGCAGGATGCCGCCGCGGAAGTCGTGGACCTTTCCGCGAATGCGGGAGATGGGCACATCGGTTCCGAGCAACGCGTGCGCCGCGAAGGTGCCCAGCGCCACGATGACCTTCGGCTGAATCGTGTCGATCTGCCGGAAGAGAAACGGCTGGCACGTCGCGACTTCGTCCGGCTCCGGATTCCGATTGTTCGGCGGCCGGCACTTCAGGACGTTGGCGATGTAGACGTCGCTGCGTTTCAGGCCGATCGACTCGATGATCTTGGTGAGCAGCTGCCCCGCGCGCCCGACAAACGGCTCGCCCTGGATATCTTCGTCCGCTCCCGGCGCCTCACCGACGAACATCAGCCGCGCCTGCGGATTCCCAACGCCGAAGACGATCTGCTTCCGGCCGAGGCCGTGAAGTTTGCAACGGGTGCAATCACCGAGGTCTTCGCGGATGGCAGGCAGCGACTCAGCAGCGACGGCGTCCAGAACGACAGGAACCTCCGTCACTCCGCTCCGTTCCTCCGAATGACTCCGTTTCCTCCACAATGGATCTTTCGAAACACCCGTGACGCCGAGCTCTTCATAGAATTCCAGATGATCGGCAACCGCGCGGCGATCGGTCATGAAACCGTCGCTCCAGCCTTCAGGGCGGCTTCGACGCGATCGAGAATCGCGACGGCGACTTCGCGCTTCGACAGGAGCGGCAGGCGCTCGGCGCCCGCCGCGGACACGAGCGTCACGATGTTGGTATCGACCTCGAAACCCGCGCCCGGCGCCGTCACGTCGTTCGCGACGATCAAGTCCACCTGCTTGGCCGCCAGCTTTTTCTGCGCAGCGGGCAGCGGATCGCCTGTCTGGGCGGCGAAGCCGACGAGCACGGGCTTCTGCGATCCTTTTCGCGCCGCGCCAAGCTCGGCGAGGATGTCCGGCGTGCGCTCCAGCGTGAGCGCCAGGCTGCCTTCACCTTTCTCCATCTTCGAATTCGCGGCGCCCCCGGCGATGCGGTAGTCGGCGACGGCCGCGGCCATCACCACGACGTCCGTTTCGGCCGCGCGGGCGATGACCTCCGCGTGCATCTCCGACGCGCTCCGCACGCGGACCGTCTCGCTGACCGCCGGCGGTTCAATTGACGTCGGACCGGCGACAAGCGTCACAATCGCGCCTCGGCGCGAGGCTTCTGCCGCCACCGCGAAGCCCATCCGTCCACTCGATCGATTCCCAAGAAACCGTACGGGGTCGACATCCTCGAAAGTCGGGCCGGCGGTCACGAGTACCCTCTTCCCCGTCAGTGCTGTCTGAGGCTGAAGAATCCGCTCGGCCGTTTCGACAATCGCCTCGGGCTCGGCGAGGCGTCCCTTGCCGACCCAACCGCACGCGAGGTAGCCGGCTCCAGGATCGACGAATCGCACACCGCGCGCCGTCAGCGTCGCCAGATTCGCGACAACAGCCGGGTGATCCCACATGTTCGTATTCATGGCTGGAGCCATGAGCACAGGCGCTCGCGTGGCGAGGTAGAGCGATGTGAGGAAGTCGTCCGCGATACCGTTCGCGAACTTGCCGATGATGTTGGCGGTGGCCGGAGCAACGAGCAGCAGATCCATGCCGGACGCGAGCGCGATGTGCTCGATGTCGGCGTTCATCCCCGGTGCGAATTGGGAGGTGATGACCGGCTCGCGCGTGATGGCTTCGAAGGTTACGGGACCGACGAAGCGCGTGGCCGTGCGCGTCATGACCGCCTGGACGCGGTGACCGCGCTTCTGCAGCAGTCTGGCTACCTCGACCGCCTTGTAGGCGCCGATGCCGCCAGTGACGCCGAGGCCGACGAAGGCCACGGAAACCGCCTACTCAGTCTCGGAAGGCTCGGCGCGCTGGACCGTGCCTGCGGCGACCTCCTGCAAGGCGCGGCGGGCCGGCTTCGGCGAGCCGTCGACCTTGGGCAGGCAGCCCTGCAGCAGTTGACGCGCGCGCGCCGCGGCGACAGTCACGAATTCAAACGAGTTATCCGGTCGCACAATTGGCTTCATCTTGTCCGCCATTACTCCGCTCCTCGAAACGTTCTGACGATGGGCTCGACCCCGGCGCGCCGGCGGATCCGCCTGGCACGTTCAGCAGTGACGATCGCGCACAACTCACCTACGCACCTGCCGAGTTCATCGTTGATCACGACGTAGTCGTATTCGTCGACGGCGCTCACTTCTTCCCTGGCCGTGGCGAGGCGCCGTCGAATTGCCGGCTCCTCGTCCTGGCATCGGCCGCGCAACCGCGACTCGAGCTCAGGGAACGACGGCGGCAGCACGAACACGCCAACCGCCTCTTGCGCGCGGGTCCGTACCTGACGCGCCCCCTGGACGTCGATCACGAGTACGACATCCAGGCCCGCGGCCAGCAGGGCCTCGGTCTCGGCGCGGCCCGTGCCATACAAATTCCCGAAGACATCGGCCCATTCCAGGAACCCGTCCTGCTGGACCATCGCCTCGAAGGCCGCCCGATCCACAAAATTATAGTCGACTCCGTTCGATTCGCCCTGCCGCGGAGCGCGGGAGGTATAAGACCGCGACTGCACCAGCCCGGGACAGACCTGCACCAGTTTCTCGACAACGGTCGTCTTTCCTGTCCCCGATGGCGCGGACACGACGAATAGCAGACCGCGGAGTGGGGCTGGCTTACTCGACATTCTGCACTTGCTCCCGCAGCCGCTCCAGCTCGGCCTTGGCGGCGATCACAGTTTCGGTGGCCCTGGGCCCCTCTGCCTTCGAGCCGATCGTATTTATCTCCCGATTCATCTCCTGAAGAAGGAAGTCGAGCTTGCGGCCGCACGGTTCGTCGGACGCGGCGAGTGTCTGCCAATGCTCGATGTGGCCACGCATCCGCACGATTTCCTCGTCAACGTCCGACCGCGCGACGAATCGGACAACCTCCTGCGACATCGCCGCCGGGTCTCCGGCAAGATCGGCGGGCAGTGACGCCAGGCGCTCTCGGAGGCGAGCCGCCAGCTGTTCCTGGCCGGCCGCGGCCAGGCGCTCGAGGTCATCGACGAATCCTCCGATTGCACCGAGTTTCGCCGACAGATCCGCCGCCAGGTAGCGCCCCTCGGTCTCACGCATCGTCACAAGGGCGTCAGTCGCCTCGCGGATCGCCGATTCGACGAGCGAAGCGAGGGATTCGCTGACCTGCGCACCGGCCTCGCCTTTGGCGCGAATCTCCATCACCTGCGGCACGCGCAGCATGTCAGACACCGTGAGAACGCCGGTCACAAGCCCCTTCGCGCGCGCTCCGTCGAGGACCGAAGACAGGCTCTGCAGCAATGACTCGTCGAGGATGATCTCGCGAGCCGGCAGGGACGTGCGTTCCACGAAGATAGAGGCCTCGATGCGGCCACGCGTCAGCTTCTGCTGGAGGACTGCCTTGACGCGCTGCTCCACGGACGCGAGCGACTGCGGCGATTTCAACGCCACGTCGAGGAACCGGTGATTGACCGACTTCAACGAAACGCTGACCTTGTCGCCGCCTTCCTCCCGGCTGATCGACGCAAAACCTGTCATCGAACGAATCACATCAGAATCCCTTCGGTGGAATCGGGCGTGCGCTCGACATCACGCTCCTCGAACGCCTGCAGCGCATACAGCTTGGCGTAGACACCGCCCGGCCGCGACACGAGCTCATCGTGGGTGCCGATCTCCGCGATTTCTCCGCCCTCGAGGGCGATGATGAGATCCGCGCGCCGGACCGTGGACATCCGGTGCGCAATGACGAAGGTCGTCCGGTCCTTCATGAGATTCGCCAGCGCATCCTGCACGAGCAATTCAGACTCGGCGTCCAGCGCCGACGTCGCCTCGTCGAGCACGAGCAGCGGACAGTCCTTCAGGATCGCGCGCGCGATTGCGATCCGCTGGCGCTGGCCGCCGGACAACCGCTGCCCCCGCTCACCGATCCGCTCGTCGTAGCCAGAGGGCAGCTGCCGGACGAACTCGTCCGCGTGAGCGGCTCGCGCTGCGGCCTCGATACGTTCGCGGCTCGCATCAGGAACGCCGTACGCGATGTTCGAGGCAATCGTATCGTCGAAAAGCACCGTTTCCTGGGTCACGAGAGCCGTCTGCGCGCGCAGCGACTTCAGCGACACCGATCGGATGTCCACGCCGTCGACCAGGATTCCGCCTTCCGTGACGTCGTAGAAACGTGGAATCAGGTTCACGAGCGTGGTCTTGCCCGCGCCACTGAGACCGACGATGGCCGCGACCTGACCGGAGCGCACCGTCAGGTTGACGTGACGAAGCACGTAGCGGCCAGGCTCGTCGTCATACGAAAACGCGACCTCGCGAAACTCCACCTGCGATCGGAGTGGCGCGAGTGACGGCGCATTCGGCGTCTCCTTCACTTCGCTGTGGGTGTCGAGCAGCTCGAAGATCCGTTGGGCTGACGCAATCGCCTGCTGGATGGCCGCATTCACCCGGCTCAGCTTCTTGATAGGCGTGTACATCAGAAATGCCGCCGTCAGGAACGACATGAACTCGCCGGGCGTGATCAGCTTCTGGGAGATGCGGCTCGCGCCGTACCAGACGGCGCCGATGGCCGCCAGGCCGCCGATGAGCTCCATGATCGGCGGGAGCGCCGATAACGCGCTCATGATCTTCATGTTCGTCCGGTAGAGCCGGTGTGAGGCGTCTGCAAAACGCTTCGCTTCACGGGCTTCCGCGCCGAACGCCTTCACGATTCGATGGCCCGCGAGGCCCTCGGTCGCGATGTGCGTGACGTTGCCGAGCTCCTCCTGGCTGCGTTTCGACGTGCTCCGGACTTTCTGGCCGAGCCGCGCAAGCGGATAGACGACCAGCGGCGCGGCAGTCAGGCAGACCAGCGCGAGGTGCCAGTCGATCGCGAACATCAGGATCACATAGCCGACGATCGCGAGCGACTCGCGAATGAGGTCCGCCACCGTCTCGGCGACGACGTTCTGCACCTGATTGACGTCGTTGGTGATGCGCGAGACGAGCTGACCTGAGGTCCGTCGCGAGAAGAATGCCGCGGACTGGTCCAGGGTGTGGCGGAACAGCTGATTCCGCAGATCGCGGACGACGCGCTGCCCGACGTCCGCCATGAGGTAGCCGGAGGCATAAGCCCCGAGACCTTTGGCGAAATAGGAGGCGAGAATGAGCATCGCAACCCACGCGACGCCGGTGCCGCTGCCGAGGACGTTGTCGCCGATTGGCTGGACGGCCGCTGCGACGCCCGCCGAGCCAATGGCGTACACGACCATCGCGAGCAGCGCAACAGTAACCAGGCCCTGGTAGGGTTTCGCGTACTTCCGGAGGCGCCTGAACTCGTTCACCGCGCTGAGAGCTTAGCCCGAATAGCCCTTCGGCTGGCGCTCGTGCCAGTGCCATGCCGTGCGGACAATCGTGTCGAGACTGGCGCGCGAGGGCGTCCACCCGAGCTCCGCTCGCGCCCTGGCGTTGGAGGCAACGAGCCGGGCGGGATCGCCGGCCCGCCGCGGTCCGATACTGTGCGGCACGCGCGTGCCGGCGACGCGGCCCACGGTCTCGATGACCTGCCGCACCGACATACCGTCGCCGCTTCCGAGGTTGAAGTAGCCGGACGGACCGCCGCTCTGCAGACGCTTGAGCGACGCAACGTGCGCATCCGCGAGATCGGACACGTGGATGTAGTCGCGAATGCACGTGCCGTCGGGCGTATCCCAGTCATCGCCGAACACGGTCAGCGCCTTACCGCCACGCACCGCCGCGACCGCCAGCGGTATCAGATGCTCTTCCGGGTGATGGTCTTCACCGATGATGCCGCTTTCGTCCGCGCCGGCGGCGTTGAAGTACCGGAGGCCGATGCAGCGGATCCCGAACGTCCGCTCCATGTGCGGAAACACGCGTTCCACCGCGAGCTTCGATTCACCGTACGGATTGATCGGACGCTGCGGATGCGTCTCGTCGATTGGAGTCGTCTGCGGCTCACCGAATGTCGCGGCCGTCGATGAGAACACGAACGATTTCACGCCGGCTTCAGCCATCGCCTGCAGCACACTGAGGGCGCCGCCGACGTTCACCCGGTAATACAGAAACGGCTCGCGGACCGACTCGCCCACCGAAAGCTTTGCCGCGAAGTGCATCACGGCCGACGCGCCTGACTCGACAAGCGCCTGACGGACGCGCGCGGTGTCGAGAATGTCTCCCTGGACCAGGGTGACGCGTCGATCGGGATGGGCCGCGGCAATCCGTTCCACGGACTCGGCATGCCCTGCCGACAAGTCGTCGTACACAACGACGTCGTACCCCGACGCGGCTAGGATTTTCACGGAATGGCTGCCGACGTAGCCGGCACCACCGGTGACGAGAACCACGCTCACGGACGGCCTATCGAGTAGTAGGTGAACCCGAGCGCCCGCACCTGCTTGGGATCGTACTGGTTACGGCCGTCGAAGATCACCGGCTTCACGAGCGCCCGCTTGATCCGGCTGAAGTCCGGCTCACGAAATTCATTCCACTCCGTGACGAGCAGGAGCGCGTCCGCGCCCTTGATGGCGTCGTAGGCATGACGGGCGTAGTAGATCTTGTTGCCGAAGATCGACCGCGCGACTTTCTTTGCCTCCGGATCGTAGGCTCGCACCTTCGCGCCACGCTTCAGCAGCCCTTCGATGATCGGGACCGCCGGCGCCTCGCGCATGTCGTCGGTGCGCGGCTTGAACGACAGCCCCCACACTCCGAACGTCCGCCCCTTCAACGATCTGCCGAAGTGCCGATCGATTTTCTGAAGCAGCCTCACCTTCTGCGCGTCGTTGACGGCTTCGACGCCTTCGAGGACACGGAAGCGATAGCGCTTGTCGCGGGAGAATTTGATGATCGCCTTGACGTCCTTCGGGAAGCAGCTCCCGCCGTAGCCGATTCCCGGAAACAGGAACGCCGAGCCGATCCGGCGATCCGCGCCGATCGCCTGCCGCACCTTGTCGGCATCCGCGCCGTAGAGCTCGCAGACGTTCGCGATCTCGTTCATGAACGAAATGCGCGTCGCGAGCATCGCGTTCGCGGCGTACTTGCAGAGCTCGGCACTCGCGCAGTCCATCACCATGACGGGCGCGCCTGTGCGGGTGAACGGCCTGTAGAGGTCGCGCATGATCGCGGCGGCGCGATCGTCGTTGGCGCCGATCACGACGCGGTCCGGCTTCAGGAAGTCCTCTACCGCCGCGCCCTGCTTGAGGAACTCCGGATTGCTGACGACGCTGAACGGATGGCGGGTCTCGCGGCGGATGGCGTCAGCCACCAGTTCCGAAGTCCCGGCCGGCACGGTGCTCTTGTCCACGACGACCGTATAGCGGCTCATCGCCCGGCCGATCTCGCGTGCCACGCCAAGCACGTGCTTCAAATCCGCGGATCCGTCCTCGCCTGTCGGCGTCCCGACGGCGATGAAAACGACATCGGCCCGCCGCACGGCGTCCGGAAGCTTCGTCGTGAACGTCAGCCGCTTTTCGCGCCGGTTGCGCCGGACAATCTCTTCGAGCCCCGGCTCGTAGATTGGAATCCCGCCCCGGCCGAGCATGCGGACCTTGGCGGCGTCGCGATCGACGCAGACCACGTCGTTGCCCGTCTCGGCGAAACAGGCACCGACCACCAGCCCGACGTAACCAGTTCCAACGACAGCAATCTTCATTCTCAGTCAGCGACCCCGCACGAAAACTCCCCACCGTACCACGCGCTAGAAAATGCTGTCAACCGCTTGATTCATAAGGAGTTGCGGCCGAGGCACGGGACGCGTGATAGCATCCGGCGAGTTTCCACTCGTGCGGATTCTGCTCGACTATCGGCCGGCGCTTCGCCAGCGGACAGGTGTCGGCGAATACGTTCACGAATTGGCCCGGGGGCTCGTCGCGACCTCCGATGACAACGACGAGCAACTCGTCCTGTTCTCCGCGTCCTGGAAGGACCGGCTCGCGCCTTCGGTTGTGCCGGGCGCTTCGGTCATCGACCGCAAGGTCCCGGTCCGGCTGCTGAATCTGGCGTGGCACCGGCTTGGCTGGCCGCCGATCGAACGCCTCGCCGGCCAGCATCTCGACGTCGTCCAGGCCTTCCACCCGCTCGCCATTCCTTCACGGCGGGCGGCGCGGGTCATCACGATCCACGACCTCGACTTTCTCGATCATCCAGAACGCACGCGCGCGGAAATCCGTCGCGACTATCCCGCCCTCGCCGCCGCCAACGCTCGGCGGGCCGATCACATCATCGTGAATTCCGAGACCACGTCGGCCGCGGTGCGCGAACGCTTCGGGATCGAGGCCGATCGACTCACCGTCTGCTACCCGGGCGCGCCGCCCTGGTCTCGGCGCACGGACGAGCCCGGCCAGCCGTGCCTGCTGTTTCTCGGAGCCCTGGAGCCACGGAAGAACGTCGGAGTGCTGCTCGAAGCGTACCGGCGGCTGCTGCATCATCTGCCGGACGCGCCGCCCCTCGTGATCGCCGGTCCTCCCGGTGCGGATTCGAAGACGATCCTGGCGCATGCGTCCGATCGCCCGTTGGCCGGGCGCGTGGAGTTTCCCGGATATATCAAAGACTCGGAGCGAGAGGCGCTCTTCCGCCGGGCGCTCGTGTTCATCATGCCGTCGCACACCGAGGGCTTCGGGATGCCCGTGCTCGAGGCCATGACGGTCGGCGTCCCTGTTGTCGTGGCAGATCGCGGTGCGCTGCCTGAAGTCGTTGGCGACGCGGGGCTTCGTTTCGAGCCCGACGGCGCCGAATCACTCGAAGGACTGCTGAGCGAGCTGATCCAGAACTCCCAGCACCGCCAGATCCTGCGAGAACGAGGCTGGCGGCGCGCGCGGCAATTCAGCTGGCAGGATTCGGCGCGAAGTCTTCGCCAGGCGTGGCGCAAGGCCCGAGACCGGCGTGGAACCGTGCATGGCTGAAGCGGGCCTCAAGATTGCCATCGACGGCCGCGAACTTGCCGGCAAACCGACAGGCGTAGGCCGCTACCTCATCGAAATTCTTCGCGTCTGGACAGCCACCGAGTTTCCACACCGGCTGCTGGTCATCACCCCATCCGAGCCCGATCCGTCAATAGTGCAGTCGCTGCCGGGCGTCGCCTGGCACGTCGAGCCCGCGCGATCCGCCGGCACCCGGTGGGAGCAGGGCCGGCTGCCGCGCGCGCTCGCGAAAGCGAGACCCGACGTGTTCTTCGCACCCGCCTACACGGCGCCGCTACGCCTGCCGTGCCCGATGGTGGTCGTGATCCATGACGTCTCGTACTTCGCACATCCGGAATGGTTCGGCAGGCGCGAGGGCTGGCGCCGCCGCTGGCTGACGAAGTTCACCGCGCGACACGCGCGCACGGTAATCACCGACTCGGAGTTCTCGCGAAGCGAGATCGATCGTTTTCTGCGCCTGCCGGCCGGCCGCATCGTAGTCGCATCGATTGGTGCGCCGGCTCCCGCTTTCACGGATTCGACACGCGAGCCACTTCTTCTCTATGTGGGATCGCTCTTCAAGCGGCGCCGGATTCCTGAACTGATTCAGGCATTTGCGCTGGCGGCGCCACGCGTCCCCAGCGCCCGGCTGGTCCTCGTAGGCGACAACCGGACGATGCCCCGAATCGACCCGCGCGCGTTGGCCCAGGCCGCCGGCCTGGGTGCCCGGTTCGAGTGGCACGACTACGCCTCCGACGCCGTACGGGACGCCCTCTACGCGTCCGCACGCGGGTTTGCATTTCTTTCGGACTACGAGGGATTCGGGCTGCCGCCACTGGAGGCGATGTCGCACGGTGTGCCATCGGTTGTGCTCGACACGCCCGTCAGCCGAGAGGTCTACGGCGACGCCGCTCTACGCGTGGCGCCGGAACCAGGTGCGATCGCCGAGGCCATCGTGACCCTGCTCTCAGACGACGCGGTACATGCGAGATTGAAGGCGGCCGGTGCCGAGCGGCTGCGCGGATACTCGTGGGCGAGCACCGCGGCGACGGTCCGCCGTGTCCTCGAAGAGGCGGCGCAATGACTCCCGACGTCGCCGTCATCATCGTCAACTTCAACACGCGCGCAGAGCTCGAGTCCTGTCTCGGTTCTCTGGCGGGCGCGCCACCAGCCTGCGTCGCCCGCATCATAATCGTCGACAACGCGTCCACCGACGGCAGTATTGAGTTGGTTCGATCGCGATGGCCCAGGGTGGAGGTGCTCGCGCAGGAGCGCAATCTTGGATTTGGCGCGGCGAACAACGTCGCTCTGAGGAAATGCCCTGAACCTTACGCGCTGCTGCTCAACAGCGACACGACGGTGCCGGCGGGCGCCATCGATCGACTGCGCGATCGCCTGCTTGCGATGACGGCCGCGGCTGCGGGACCCAGGATCGTCGACCGCGACGGCAAGCCCGAGTTGTCGCACGGCCGGATGCTCACGCCCTGGACCGAGTTCGTGCAGCGTCGCCGGCAGCGGAATCCCGGACCTCACACGGCCGAGGAACAGCTTGTCGATTGGGTCACAGGCGCATGCATGCTGCTCGACGTCGCCGCGGTGCGCGCGGCTGGCTACTTCGACGAGCGCTTCTTCATGTATGAGGAGGACGTCGACCTCTGTGCGTCCCTGCGTGCAGCCGGCGGACGCATTCTCTTTACGCCCGCAGCCGAAATCGTGCATGTCCGAGGGCGATCGCCACGCGCGCCTGTCGCGGCCGGCACCGGCGCTCATTACGACCGCAGTCATCTCGCCTTTTACGAGAAACATGCCGCCGGCTGGGCCCCCGTGCTGCGCCTGTGGATGCGCCTGCGCGGACGCCGCGTCCGATAGAATCACGCCGGTACGTCTGGTGAGAGTCGCGATCGATGCCAGGAAGCTCCATGACTACGGCATCGGCACATACGTCAGGAACCTGCTGCGCGAGCTGGCGCGGCAGAACGACGATGCCGAGTACGTCCTGCTGTGCCCGCCCGCCGACATCGAGGAGCTGCGGGCACTCGGGCCGCGGTTTCAGCCCGTCGCCGAGCGCTCCGGAAATTACTCGGTCAGGGAACAGATCAGCATTCCGCGCACACTCGCCCGGTCGCGCGTCGACCTGTTCCACGCACCGCACTACGTCGTCTCGCCGTTCGTCACGACACCGTACGTGGTGACGATTCACGACTGCATCCATCTTCGGTTTCCGCAGTACCTTCCCAACCGGCGCGCGTTGCACTACGCGCGCGTGATGATGCGAATGTCGGCGAAGCGATCCCGCCGCGTGCTCACGGTCTCGCAGGCCTCGAAGGATGACATCCTGCACTACCTGAGGGTCCCGGACTCGAAGGTCGAAGTGATCTACAACGCGCTCGACGAGCGCCTGGCGGTCGTCCCGACACCGGACGAGGTCGATCGCGTGCGCCAGCGGTTCCAGCTCACGGCGCCGTTCGTGCTGTACGCGGGCAACATCAAGCCGCACAAGAACCTCGACCGCCTGATCGAAGCGTTCTCGATCATGCGCAAGTCCGGCATCGACGACGTGCAACTCCTGATCATCGGCGACGAGATTTCCAAATACCCGAGCCTGCGGCGGCTGGTACACCGGCACCACCTGTATCCGCACGTGCGGTTTCTCGGATTCGTCCCGGATGCGACGCTCGCCGTGCTCTACCGGCTCGCGGCCGTCTTTGTCTTCCCGTCGCTGTACGAGGGCTTCGGCCTGCCGCCCCTCGAAGCCATGGCCGCCGGCACGCCGGTCGTGACGTCCAACGTGTCTTCGCTTCCCGAAGTCGTCGGGAATGCGGCCCTGCTGATCCCTCCCACTGATGCCGCGGCCATCGCCGACGCCATCGCGCGCGTTCTGAACCAACCGGGGCTGCGGGCCGAGCTCGTCGAACGCGGCTTCGAGCGCGTCAAGCAGTTTTCCTGGGAACGGTCGGTCGCGCGCGTCCGGCAGGTGTACGGCGAACTCACAAGGGTGCGTGCGGATGCCTGAGGCACCAAGCCGTCCGCTGAGCGTCCCCGGCCGCGTGGTGCTCGTGCACGACTGGCTTACGGGGATGCGGGGCGGCGAGAAGGTTCTGGAGGCGATCTGCCGGCTCTTCCCGTCGTCCGATCTCTACACGCTGTTCCACAAACGCGGATCGGTCAGCCCGCTCATCGAGGCACGTCGCATCCACACATCGCCGTTGCAGTGGCTGCCGGGATCGACGCGCCGGTACCGGGAAATGCTGCCGCTGTTTCCCGCGGCCATCGAGCTGTTCGATCTCGACGACGCGGATCTCGTGATCTCGACGAGTCACTGCGCGGCCAAAGCAGTCGTTCGTACGGGTCGCGCGAGGCACCTGTGCTACTGCTTTTCGCCCATGCGCTATGCCTGGGATCAGTTCGATGCCTATTTCGGGCGGGCGCGCGTGGGGGGGCTCGGCAACGCGCTGGCGCGGCTGGCGATCGCTCCGATTGCGCGATGGGATCGAGCAACAGCACACCGGGTCGATCGATTCCTCGCCGACTCAGGTTACGTTGCCGCGCGGATCGCCCGGTACTATAATCGCGAGGCGACTGTGCTGCACCCGCCTGTGGATACAGGATTCTTCACGCCAGACGGGTCGCCGCCCGAATCGTACTTTCTCGTGGTTTCAGCGCTCGTGCCGTACAAACGAATCGATCTCGCCGTCGACGCGGCTACGCGCCTCGGCGTGCCCTTGAAGGTTGTCGGCACCGGTCCCGATCTCGCACGGCTTCGTGCGCGGGCCGGCGGTACGGTCACCTTCCATGGCGGGGTCGGGAACGAGGAGCTTCTGAGGCTTTACCGCGGCGCGCGTGCGCTCATCCTCCCCGCGGAGGAGGACTTCGGTATCGCGCCGGTCGAAGCCATGGCGTGTGGACGGCCAGCCATCGCGTTCGGCCGGGGCGGAGCCGTTGAGACCGTCATTCCAGGCGTCACCGGCGCGCTGACGGCCGAACAGTCAGTGGACGCGTTCGCCGACGCCATGGCGTCCAGTAGCGCCGCCGCGTACGATTCGGCCGCAATCCGGCGGCACGCCGAGTCCTTCAGTACCGCGAGGTTCGAATCGGGCTTCGTCGCAGCGGTGACCTCCCTGCTGGCGGAGCCGGCATAGATGCTCCGGCGCTACAACCGGCTGCTCGTCGCCTGCTATGTGGTCGCGGACCTGCTATCCGCTGCGGCGGCCTTCCTGCTGGCGTACTACATCCGCTTCGACAGCTGGTTCGTCGAGCTCGTTCCCGTCACGAAGACGCAACCGCCCTTCTCCCAGTATCTCTACAGCCTGCCGGTGATCGCACTGCTCGTGCCCGCGGCGTTCCAGATTCAGGGCCTGTACCGGCTGCGTCGCGGTCGAACGCGCGTCGATGACTTCTTCGCCGTGCTTGTCGGGAGCGTGCTGGCCGTGCTCGTCGGCGTGGCCTTTTCTCTGTACGCCACGGCCTACGTCTCATCGCTGAACGAATTCCATCCAATCTCGCGCGCCGTCTGGGTGCTTTTCCTTGGCCTCACGGTCACGTTCACGTACACCTCCCGCGAGGTCGTGCGCGACTTGCTCCATCGGCGCTGGCGCGCCGGCATCGGCCTCAAGCACGTCCTGATCGTCGGCGCCGGCGATCTCGGCCGCATGGTTGCGGACCGCATCCTCGAGCACAGTGAGCTCGGCTTCAAACTCGTCGGATTCGCCGACGATCGGGCGGCAGACAGTGACGCCATCGGGTACCGGGGCCTTCCCGTGCTCGGAACCGTCACCGACGCGCCTCAAATCTGCGAGACCGAACGGATCGACGAGATCTATGTCGCGCTGCCGCTCGACGAGCACCTGAAGATGCTCGGCGTCGTGGAATTCGCCAGCCGCGAGTGCATCAACGTGCACGTCATTCCCGACCTCCTGCAGTTCATCGCGCTTCGGGCCCGCCTCGAGGACCTCGACGGCCTGCCGATGATCGGCATCAACGACGTTCCGTTGCGCGGCTTCAACAGCGTCATCAAGCGCATGGTCGACGTGGCGCTCTCCTTCGCCGTGCTCGCCATCGGCGTTCTACCCGGACTGCTCATCGCATTCCTGATCAAACGGAGCTCACCCGGTCCAGCCTTCTACAAACAGGAACGGATGGGCCTCGACGGTAAGGCCTTCACCGTCTACAAGTACCGAACGATGGTCCTGGAGGCCGAGGACTCGACGGGTCCGATCTGGGCACGCGACGACGACCCTCGAACGACCGCCCTCGGCCGCTGGCTGCGGCGCTTTGACATCGACGAGATGCCCCAGTTCTGGAACGTGCTCCGCGGCGACATGTCGATCGTCGGCCCGAGACCGGAGCGCCCGTTCTTCGTCGAGCAGTTCAAGCACCGCATTCCGTCGTACATGCTGCGCCACAAGGTGAAGGCGGGAATTACGGGCTGGGCGCAGGTCAACGGGTGGCGCGGCAACACGTCGCTCGAAAAGCGCATCGAATTCGACCTCTAATACATCGAGAACTGGTCGCTCTCGCTCGACTTCAAGATCATGTGGCTCACCGTGCTGCGCGGGCTGAACCGCGCGGTCTAGCGGCATATCGCGAATGAGTGGACGAATGAGCCGACGGAGCGGAGCGAGACGAAGGACATAATGCGCATAGTCATTACCGGCGCCGCCGGGTTCATCGGGTCGCACCTGTCGGAGCGTCTGATCGATCAGGGCCACTCCGTCGTTGGCATCGACAACCTTCTCACGGGCGACCTCGCGAACATCGCGCATCTGGTCGGGCGCGACTTCGTGTTCGTGAAACACGACGTGACGAACTACATCAACGTCGATGGGCCCGTCGACCGCGTGTACCACTGGGCCAGTCCCGCAAGCCCCATCGACTACCTCGAGTGGCCCATCCCGACACTCAAGGTCGGCGCCCTGGGCACGCATAACGCCCTCGGTCTCGCCAAAGCCAAGGGCGCGCGCTTCATCATCGCGTCCACGTCCGAGGTCTACGGGGATCCGCTCGAGCATCCGCAGAAGGAGTCGTACTGGGGCAACGTGAATCCGGTCGGACCGCGCGGGGTGTACGACGAAGCCAAGCGCTTCGCGGAGGCCATCACGATGGCCTACCACCGGTACCACGGACTCGACGCGAAAATCGTGCGGATCTTCAACACGTACGGTCCCCGGATGCGCGTCCTCGACGGCCGGGCGGTGCCCAATTTCATCGCGCAGGCGCTGCGCGACGAGGACGTGACCATCTTCGGCAGCGGCAAGCAGACGCGGAGCTTTTGCTACATCAGCGACCTGGTCACCGGCATCATCGCCCTGATGGAATCCAACGTGAACGAGCCCGTCAACATCGGCAATCCGCACGAGATGTCGATCGAGGAGATGGCGCGCGCCATCATCCAGATGACGGGTTCAAAGAGCCGCGTCATCTTCAAGCCGCTGCCGACGGACGATCCGCAGGTGCGGCGTCCCGACATCACGAAGGCCAGGACGCTGCTCGGCTGGGAGCCCAAGGTGTCGCTCCAGGAGGGGCTCACCTCGACGATCGAGTACTTCCGGACGAAGATCGCGTCTGCCTGACGCTTGGTTTTCTTAGACTTGTAGGGCCGTGAAGTTCCATGAAGGAAGGTCGCCGTGGGTCTGCGGCCGGTCGAGGTCACTGCCGTCCTTCATGGCCCTTCATGGCCCTAATGGTTAAGAAAGACAGCGACTACGGCTCAGCCGACGGGCGGCGCATGCGGAACAGGTATTCGAAGCCTGAGACGATAGTGATCGCCGCCGAGAGGTAGACGGCGATCGGCACGAGTGGCAGAGCGCGCTCGTCGTAGTTTGCGTAGAGCGTGACGACCCCCGTCACGAGATACGTCGCCGTCGCGACCTTCCCCAGCATGGACGGCTTGAACGTACGTCGCGCGACCGCGAGGTTGAAGATCGCGACGGTCATGACAATCGCGATGTCGCGACTGATGACGAGCACCGTCAGCCAGATCGGGATCCTCGCAGTGAGGCCCAGCCCTGGAAGCGTGAGCACGATAAACATCGCCGCAAGCAGCAGCTTGTCGGCCATCGGATCCAGCCAGGCGCCGAGCGTGGTCGGGCCGGATCGGCGCGCGAGCAGGCCGTCGAGCGCGTCGGTGATCGCCGCGACGGCAAACGTTACGAGCGCCCAACCCGGCCGGCCGTACAGCATGCACAGGACGAAGACCGGGACGAGCAGCAGGCGCAGCAGTGTGAGCTGATTCGCGGCGGTCAGAACGGACATCGCCTATCGCTCCCCCAGCTGCCGAATCCGCGCGACTGCCGCGACGACTTCGGCGCCGCTTGCCGCGCGCGCACCCTGAAACCGGCCGGCGTCGTCCAGCGTCAGCACACCCGCGGTCACGGCGAGCGCCGCCGAACGGTAGCCGGCGTTGGTGGCAGGGAGATCTGCCAGCTGCGGACGCGCGGCCTGCCATTTCGTGAGCTCCGCTGGCTTGCTGGTGAGTGCCGGCGGAATCAGCCGGGAGGCGACTTGCGCAAGGTCGCTCCGTCTCACCACCGCCGCGGGCTGAAATGTGTGGTTGGTGTACACGTCCATGACGCCCGCCTGCGTGACTGCGGCGATCCAGACGGCCGCCCAATGCGTTCGAATGTCCGTGGCCACCACGGGCGCGCGCTTGGCGGCTCGATCGAGAACCGTCGCGAGCCGGATGCCGATGAGCCCGGCAAGATCGCCGCGCGTCACCGTCTGAGCCGTGCCGAGATCCCGGAGTTCGTCAGGCAGTCCGCTCTTCTCCGAACGATCGCGCGCCGACTCCGCCTTTGACTTCCATTTCGAGTCGATCGCCGCCGCGCGCCCGTACGCACCCGCCGCTTCTGCGAGGCGCCCACGCGCCTCGAGGATGGCGCCAAGTGCCGCGTGGGTCTCAGCGTCGCTGCTCTCGAGCTGGAGCGCCTTCCTGACGCGAGCCTCCGCCTCGGCGGCCTTGCCGGCGGCCAGCTCTTCCAGGGCGAGCTCCCGCATCAACGTCGCGCTCGCCGGCGAAATCGCCAGCGCGCGGGTAAAGACATCAGCTGCTTCGCCATGACGGCCGGCCGAGCGGGCCCGGCGTCCGCTCTCGGTCAGGAGCTGCACCTGCCTCACGCGAAGCAACTCGAGACGCGTCCGCTCTGCCTCCCGGGACGGATCGATCGCGATGACCCGCTCGAGCGCCGAGACGGCCGCATCGAAGTCCTCAACCGCAACCTCCGCGGCGACCAATCCCCGCAGCGCCGGAAGGTATCGGGCATCACGAGCCAGGGCCGCCGTGAATCGTGCGATCGCGGGACGATACTGCCGCTGCGCGATTGCAACGAGGCCCAGTCCCGTCTCCGCCGGGTAGAACGACGGCTGGCCCTTCAGCACCTCGGCGTATGTGGCGGTTGCCGCCCGAAGATCGTTGGCCTGCAGCTGCTTCCACGCTTGCAGGTGCCGCTCCCGCAGCGGCGCCGCGATCGAGAGCCGCGCCGGAATATCCGGAGCCGGCAGGTCCGGAAACGCCACGCCCGAACCTGTCCGGGGCGGCGCGGAGGCACAGGCCCACGCAATGAGGCAGAGGCCTGTTACGGCGAGGTGTCTGCGCATCATGCCGGCACCCTCGCCCGCTGGAAGCGGGAGAGCAGGCGACGCGGCACGTCTGCTTCGACGGTGACGCGATCCTCAACGGTGATGTGACTCACGACCCTGCCGAACCTGTAGAGATCGGCCAGCGTCCGTCGATCGCGCTCGTCGGTACTGTCGAACCCCAATGTGATTCGTTCGGTGTCCATCGATAGTCGTCCTGCCAGCACTTCGACGATCTCCGCGCGGCTCGACGCCCGCGTCGCGGCCACGAACAGCGCGTCCCGATAGAGCGCCTTGAGCCGCGCCAGCTCGTCCCGGCTGACCAGGTCGATCTTGTTGTACACGTCGAGCGTCGGAACACTATCCGCTCCGACTTCGCGCAGGACCGATCGCACGGCCTCGATCCGGCGTTCGCGATCGTCGGCGGCGCCGTCGATGACGTGGACAAGCAGATCCGCCGCGACGACCTCTTCGAGCGTGGCACGAAATGCCGCAACGAGCTGATGAGGCAGCCGATCGAGAAACCCGACCGTGTCCGACAAAAGGATCTGCCTCGCATCGGGCAGCCGAATCCTTCGGACGAGCGGGTCGAGGGTCACGAACAACGCGTCGGACGCAACCGCATCGGCCCCCGTCAGCAGGTTGAACAGCGTCGTCTTGCCCGCGTTGGTGTATCCGACGAGCGCCACGGTCGGCACGTCGGCTCGCTTACGGCGATTGCGCAGGTAGGCTCGGCGCCGCCCGACGTCGGCGATCTCGTCCTTCAGCACCGAAATGCGATGGCGAATCCTCCGTCTGTCGGTTTCCAGCTTCGTTTCACCGGGTCCGCGCGTGCCGATGCCGCCGCCCAGGCGCGAGAGCGCCTCGCTCGACCCCGCGAGCCTCGGCAGCCGGTACTCCAACTGCGCGAGTTCGACCTGAAGCTGACCCTCATTCGTCCGCGCACGCCTCGCGAAGATGTCGAGGATGAGTTCGGTGCGATCGATGACGCGCCGCCCGCATGCCTTCTCGAGATTGCGCGCCTGCGCAGGCGTGAGTTCGTTATCGACGATGATGAGGGTGGCGCCGGCCTCGTCACAGGCGCGCGCAATCTGCTCGGCCTTCCCGCCGCCGATGAGCGTGGCGGGATCGGGCACGGCCCGCTCCTGCACGGCGCGCAGCACCACCGTCGCGCCGGCAGCGGCTGCCAGGCCCGCAAGTTCTTCGAGTTGTAATTCGGGATCTGCCGACCGGGACCGCCGCGTCACCAGTCCGACCAGCGCCGCGCGTTCGACGGGCGGATGGATCGAAGCCGCGCCGCGACGTTTCATCGTTCGTTGAGCGAGTGTAGCACGCGGTCCCACTCGATCGCGCCGGCTCGAATGAGCGTCGGCGGAGTCGCGCGTACATCCACGATCGTCGACGGCGCGCCCCCGGCGGTGTCGCCGCCATCGATCACGAGCACACGCTCGTCGTCGATCGCCGCGAGCTCCGCGACGCGCTGCGCCGGCGGTTGCCCGCTCCGATTTGCGCTGGTCGACGTAAGCGGCATCCCGAACGCTTCGGCCAGGCCGCGCGCGAGCGGATGCGCCGGCACGCGTATCGCGATGGTCCTGCGCCCCGCATGCACCGCGGGTACGACCGACTTCGGGGCATCGCAGACGATCGACAGCGGTCCGGGCCAGAATGCGTCGGCGAGGCGGCGCGCCGCGGCGCCGAGACCGCACCATGCATCCACCTGGGCGCGCGAACCCGCGATCAACGGAAGCGCAGCCGAGGTCTCCCGGCCCTTGATCTGAAACAACGTCTTTACCGCGACCTCGGATGCAGGGTCCACGGCGAGGCCGTACAGCGTGTCCGTCGGTAACGCGACGACCTTCCCCGCCCGCAGCCATGCCACGGCGGGCTCGAGCTCCGCCCGCGTCCAACTGGAGGGATCGATCTCAATTCGCCGCATGCGACATCTCCCTGCGCACGATCCACGCGAGCACGGCAAGCCCCGCGGCGTCCGCCACGAATACCGATCGCATGCTGGCAGCGCCGAGGAATCCGGCCACCACCGGACTGACCGCCAGCGCCACCAGGTACGCCGAGCTCAGATACGCGAACGCCGCGCCCCGCGCCGCGATTGGTACCGTCTGCGACGCGGAGGTGTAGATCGACGTCGTGGCGACGCCGAGCGCAAAGCCGAACCCGGCGGCAACCGCCAACAGGCTCATCCATGGACCCGCGAGGCTGAACAGCACTGTCCCGGCCATCGAGACGGCCATCATGCCCGGCACCAGCGAACCCGCGGGAACGCGCGCGAGAAGAAACCGCGCAGCCTGATTGCCCGCGGCGCCCGCGCAGGCCGTCGTCGTGAACAGTATGCCTGCGAGAAACGGTACGCGGGCGGAATCGAAACCGATCTCTTCCAGGTACAGCGGGAGGATCGGTCCGAGGCTTCGATCGACAAGCTGCAGGCCGAACACCGTCGCCATGAAGAGCAGAAAGTGCGGGTACCGCCGGAGCTCCGCGAATGTCGTTCCTGCGGGTCTTCCCGCGACTACCGGGACTCGCGGGCCGGCCTTCTCTCGATACGCCGCGAGCACGAGTGCAAACGCCGCGAGGTACACACCCGCTGACACGATGAACGATCGCCGCAGGCCGAGCGCCTGTGCCAGTGCTCCTCCGATGACGGGACCGAGCGCGGGTCCGAGGCGCTGCGCGGTCTGCACCCAGCCGATCGCCGTCGCCACTTCATCCGGCGGCGCGGACTCTGCTGCCATCGTCAATGCGATTGGCCCGTACCCGGCGAAGAACCCCTGAATGATGCGCAGCACGAGCACGTGCCAGGGCGCCGTCACGAATGCCATGAGCGCCATGATCACGAAGAAGCTGAACAGCGAGCGCGCGACCATCATCTTCCGGCCGAAACGATCGGCCAGCCTCGCCCAGACGGGCGCCATCGCTGCCGTGATCGCGGGAGTGACACCGAGGCAGACGCCAGACCAGACGGCCACGGCCGACGTGTCCTTGACGCCGAGCTGGCCGAAATACAGGGGCAGGAAGGGCATCACCAGCGTGAAGCCGGCGAATCCCATGAATGTGGCGGTGGTGACGGCCGCCTGGTTGCGGCGCCAGTCTAGGTTTGGCCGGGGGCCTTCGTCCCGCCGGACCCCCTCGCGCCGTTCGCTCGCGGGGGCCGCTTCGCCCCGCTCCGCTCCGCCGGCTCGCTCGTGTCCTCGCTCGCCGAGATCAGAACCGGATTCGGAGATCGTCATCCGTGCGGCGGACGTGGATGGTGTCAATGAAACGGATCAGATGCGGATCGCTCTGCATGACGATCGAGCTGGTACTGATGCCATGACCGAAGAACCTGACACCGCGCATGAGAGTGCCGTCCGTGACGCCCGTGGCGACAAACGTCATCGCGTCGCCGCATGCCAGGTCGCCGGCTGAGTAGATGCGCTTCGTGTCGGTAATGCCCATCGCGTGGCAGCGGGTTTCGTGCTCAGGCTTCGAAACAACGAGGCGCGCGTAGATTTCGCCGCCGAGACAACGCATCGCCGCTGCGGTGAGCACGCCCTCCGGGGCGCCGCCGGTGCCCATCACGGCGTGTACTCCCGACCCGTCCACTGCCGCGGCGATGCCGGCGGAGAGATCGCCGTCGCCGATGAGCCGAATCCTCGCGCCGGCCGCCCGGATGTCGGCGATGAGTTTCTCGTGGCGCGGCCGATCCAGCACCATGATCACGAGATCTTCGATCTTGCGATCGAGCGACTTCGCGATCGACTTCAAGTTCTGCTTCACGGGGCGATCGAGACTCACGGCGTGCTTGGCCCTGGGGCCCACGACCAGCTTCTCCATGTAGAGGTCCGGCGCGTGCAGGAGACCGCCACGATTCGATGCGGCGAGCACCGCCAGTGCGTTTGCGGCGCCGGTGGCGCAGAGATTCGTGCCCTCGAGCGGATCGACCGCGATGTCGACCTGCGGCAGCCCCTTTTCTCCCTTGGCGCCGCGACCCACGCGCTCCCCGATGTAGAGCATCGGCGCCTCGTCGCGCTCGCCTTCCCCGATGACGATAGTGCCGTCAATGCGGACGTCGTCCAGCGTCTTCCGCATCGCTTCAACGGCGGCGCGATCCGATGCCTGCCAATTCCCCTGGCCCATCGTGTGCGCGCACGCGATGGCCGCCTGTTCGACGACGCGCATGAGCTCGAGTGACAGGTCGGCGTTCCGATCGGGTCTACGGGTAGCCTTGGCCATCGTCTTCACGGGCGTGAGTTCACGCGCGCCTCAACTCGACGAGATCGCCGACCGACACGCCGAGCTCGGCCGCTGCGCTCGACGCGTGCGCCGAGCACTCGAGGTGGTCCGTGCTCCCGAACAGGGCGCCGATCTCTCCGGCGGCGATGTCGGCGTAGGTCGAGACGATGCGTGGAATCGCCTGGCCGCGGACGGTCAGCTGCAGCGGGATCTGCCCGCCGGTCATTTTCTCGTAGGACTTCCGGTCGATGTTCGTGATCACGTTGCCGAATCGATCGACGCGGATCACGCGCCCGCTGAGAACGCCGTTCTCGATCGCGGGCATCGGGAGATCGAGCATGCGGTAGTCGGTGACGGCACGGCCGAATGCGTTGAGGTCCGTTCCCTTCGCTATCCACGCCGCTGCGGGCGCGAACCGATCGCGTCCCTCAAAAGTGCGGCTCACGGTGGGCCTGGCGAATCGGCGTTCGGTCAGTTCGACCACACGCTTCGGCGGCGTCTCCCTGAACACTGCCGTCAGGACGCCGTTATCAGGCGCGACGAACCGGCGATCGCCCACCTCGGCGGCGATTCCTCTGCGCGCGGTGCCGACTCCGGGGTCCACGACGACCAGAAAAATGCTGCCTGGAGGAAAGTACTTCGACGTCGCCGCGAGCTCATGGGCGGCGAGCGCGATGTCGTGCGGTGGAAGATCGTGGGAGATGTCCACGAGCGTGACATCCGGGCAGATCCCCAGAATCACACCCTTCATGACGCCCGCATAGTGATCCTGCGAGCCAAAATCCGTGAGAAGCGCGATGACCGGCCGGGCCATGACCGGGTAGTGTACCCCGGCCAATCGCCAGTCACCCCTTTCGGAGAAGGATCTCCCGTCGCTGGCTCTTGAGCAGCACCGACTCCATCACCTTGGCGCCCGTGAACATCGCCGCCAGGTCACGGGTCGAGAGCACGCAGCGCTTTCGCGGCGCGATCGACTCGTGACGGCATTGAAGGCTCGTTGGACTCTGGATGACGTAGCGCGTGTACTGGTCTACGGTTCCCGGGGCGGTTGCGAAGTAGCCGTGCACGACGCCTCCCGGGCGGAGGCGGGCCGCCAGGAATTCCGCCACGGCCTGCGCCGTCGGCCGATCGAGATAGTCGAAGGCATCCCAGCACAGCACCGCGTCGATCTGCCCCGTCACGGTGCGCTCGAGCCGCGCCACAAGAGACGTCCGCACTCCATCGCCGCCCGCATCCCGCACTTCGTGGAAGAGGTCGCCGATGAGCAGTTTGCACGCGAGCTGCTCGCCCAGGAACGACACGTTGGCCCCTACCGCCGGACCCAAGTCCAGCAGTACGGGCGCTTGACGTGGCGCAAGGGCCGTGAGGAAACGCTGCAGAACGACAGTGGCGACAGTGGTTTCGAGCGGACGCTCGGGTGCCGGCGGTTCAACCGGCCGCTTCGCGCCCCACCCAAACAATCCGGCCACTGCGCCCCGTCCTTTGCGCGATCGCTACCGCGCGACGCCGACCGGCGCCGGAGCAGGTGTCGCGGCCGGCGCGGGCGCAGGCGACGCGGCGGCGACGGCTGGCTTCGCCTCGCCCTTCTCGCCACCCTTGGCCTGCTGCATGTCGATGCTGCCGCGGAAGTGCGCGCCGTCGGCAATCGCCACGCGCGGAGAAGACAGATCGCCTTCGACGGATCCCTTGTCGCGGATCTCGATCTTCTCGCTCGTCGCGATGTTGCCCTGGACGCTGCCTTCGACCACCACCGCGCGCGCGAGCACCTGCGCCTTGATCTTCGCGTTGGGGCCGATCGTCAGCACGTTCTGGCGGAGCTCGATCTTGCCTTCGACCTGACCTTCGATCGTCAGGTCTTCGCTGCCGCTCAACTCACCTTTGATGATCACGCTTTTCCCGATGTTCACGTTGCTCTTCTCCTGTTGCACGGGTTCGACGCGAGGGGTGGATGGGACTGGGATTGCCTGAGCAACCACCGGCGACGACGCCGGCGGAGCAACCGGCTGTGGGGGCCGGGGGGCTTCTTCACGCTTCCACATGTGACTACTCCAATTGCTGAAACTGAGGGTTCGACGACGTCTGCTCTACCTATCGGCCAAAGACGCCGGGGCTGAAGCCCCGGCCCACGTCGGCCGGTCCTTTAGGGCCGGCCCCTGCTACGATCACCAAGATCGTGCGGATTTACCTCGACTATAACGCCACAACGCCACCTGCGCCCGAAGTTATCGAAGCAATGGCTGATTCCCTGCGCGACGACTTCGGGAACCCGTCGTCTGTGCACACCTTCGGCCAGCAGGCAAAGGCGGCGCTGGACCGCGCGCGGACGGCCACAGCGGCCCTGATCGACGCGGCAGGTGCAGAAATTGTGCTCACTTCCGGCGGTACTGAGGCCGACAACCTGGCCCTCCGGGGGGCCTTCGAGGCCCGGCGCACGTCGGGACGTCGTCGGATCGTGACCACGGGGATCGAGCACGAGGCGATTCTCAAGACGGCCCAGGCCCTCGCAGCTCAGGGCGCGGAGGTCGTCGTGATCCCGGCGACCAGTCGCGGTGTGATTGACCCCGCCGAGGTCGCCTCAGCCGTCGATGCCAATACCTGCCTGGTCTCGGTGATGCTCGCGAACAACGAAATTGGAACCGTGCAGCCCGTTGCCGAGCTGGCAGAACATTGCCGGGCTCAGGGTGCGCTGCTCCACACCGACGCGGTTCAGGCCGCGGGCAAGCTGCCCATCTCCGTCACGGCGCTCGGCATCGACATGCTGTCGTTGTCCGCCCATAAGTTCGCTGGTCCCAAGGGCGCCGGCGCACTCTGGATTCGGCGGGGCGTCCGGCTTGCGGCGCAGTCCACCGGTGGCCGGCAGGAGCGCAATCGCCGGGCCGGAACGGAAAACGTCCCGGCACTGGTCGGCATGGGCGTCGCCGCGTCGCTCGCCAAGTCTCACCTCGATGATGCCCCGGCCGTTCGGAGACTCCGGGACCGCCTCGAGTCAGCAATCCTCGCCAACGTTCCAGGCACAATCGTGAACGGCGCCGACGCGGATCGCGTGCCGAATACCACCAACATCAGTTTCGACGGCATCGAGGCCGAGTCGTTGTTGATCGCGCTCGACCTCGAGGGCGTGGCGGTGTCGACGGGCTCGGCCTGCTCGTCGGGCTCGCTCGAGCCATCTCACGTGCTCCGCGCGATGGGACTGCCCAACAACCGGGCACGGAATTCCCTGCGCTTCAGTCTGGGCACACCGACTACGGAGGCCGAGATTGATTTCGTCGCCGGCGTGCTGCCGGGACTCGTCGCGAAGCTGCGCCGCCTCGGCCGGCCAATGGAGGCCGTGCGGTAGCCATGCGCGTTGTCGTTGCGATGTCTGGAGGCGTCGACTCGTCGGTCGCGGCCGCGCTCGTGGCCGAGGCCGGTCACGACGTCATCGGCCTCTCGATGCAGCTCTACGATCAGCGGGCGTCCCCGGAGGCGTTCGGATCCTGTTGCAGCATCGACGACCTCCACGACGCGAGGCGCGTCGCGGCGGCCGTGGGATTCCCCCACTACATCCTCAATCTGGAACAGGAGTTCCGGCGGACCGTGGTCGAGAATTTCGTCACGGAGTACGCGTCGGGCCGCACGCCAATCCCGTGCGTCCACTGCAACGCGGACCTGAAGTTCTCCACGCTCGTGAACCGCGCGGCCGGCTTCGAGGCGAACGCGGTCGCGACTGGTCACTACGCCCGTGTGACTTTCGACGAGGACGTCCGCCGCTACCGGCTCTGGCGCAGCGTCGATCGCGACAAGGATCAGTCCTACTTCCTGTTCTCACTGACGCAGGACCAGCTCGCCCACGCGATGTTTCCCGTGGGCCATCTCCGCAAGCCTGAGGTTCGCGAACACGCCCGGCGCCTTGGCCTCGTCGTTGCCGACAAGCCGGACAGTCACGAAATCTGTTTCGTGCCGGATGGTGACGCGGCGGGCTTCGTCGATCGACAGCTCGACGGGACGGATCGGGCGGGAGAAATCGTGGATTCGGGCGGCAAGGTCGTCGGGCGCCATCGCGGCATCCACCGGCTCACGGTCGGCCAGAGAAAGGGTCTCGGCCTGGCGACCGGTACGCCGATGTACGTGCTCAAGCTCGAGCCCGCCGAGTCGCGCGTCGTCGTTGGTACTCGCGACGAGCTCGGCGGCCGTTCGCTGATCGCACGTGATGTGAACTGGATCTCAGGCACGCCGCCGGACGGGCCGGTGCGACTGACCGCGCGCATCCGCCACCGTCATCAGGACGCGCCGGCATTGGTCACGCCTACGGACGCCGGGCACGCGCAGGTGGAATTCGACGACCCGCAGATGGCGATCGCGCCGGGTCAGGCGGTTGTCTTCTATGACGGAGACGAGGTTGTTGGCGGAGGGTGGATCGACTGAACCTACAACCAACAACCTGCAACCAACAATTCAACGGCAGGTTGCCGGTTGCTGGTTAAGTCAATGTGCAAGAAAGCGTTCTGCGTCCAGCGCAGCCATGCATCCCGATCCGGCGGCGGTAATGGCCTGTCTGTAGATGTGATCCTGAACGTCGCCGCAGGCAAACACTCCCGGGACGTTCGTCTTCGCGCCATTCGACGTGATCAGATAGCCCGACTCATCCATCGCGAGCTGGCCGGCGAACAGTGATGTGTTCGGCGTGTGGCCGATCGCCACGAACACGCCATCGACCGGCAGCGTCTTTTCCTCGCCAGTCCTGAGGTTCCGAAGATGCATGCCCGTGACGGCGCCGGAGCCACCGTCCTCGATCGAGAGAACTTCCGAGTCCCACTCGAAGGAGATCTTCGGATTGGCGAAGGCCTTGTCCTGCATGATCTTCGACGCTCGCAGCGTGTCACGGCGATGGACGAGCGTGACGTGCGTCGCGAAGCGGGTCAGAAATGTCGCCTCTTCGACCGCCGAATCGCCGCCGCCCACGACCGCGATTGGCTTTCCACGGAAGAAAAAACCGTCGCAGGTCGCGCACGTCGATACGCCATGCCCCATGAGCTTCCGTTCGGATGGCAGCCCGAGAAGTTTCGCGGATGCGCCTGTCGCGACGATCACCGTCCGCGCCAGCACGACACCGTCGCCGGTCGTGATCCTGAAGGGCCTCGCTGACAAATCGACCTCGGAGACGTTGCCCTGCACCATCTCCGCGCCGAACCGGGCGGCCTGCGCCCGCATCGACGCCATCAGATCCGGCCCCATGACTCCCTCAGTGAAGCCGGGAAAGTTCTCGACGGCAGTGGTGATCATCAGCTGTCCACCCGCCTCGAGTCCCTCGATGACGAGTGGGGAAAGGTTGGCGCGAGCTGTGTAAAGCGCGGCGGTCAGGCCCGCGGGGCCGGACCCGATGATGACGACGTTACGGGGTGCGGACACGGCGCGGTTAGATATGGCGGTCGAGCATCTGCTTCAGCGTGCCCTTGTCCACCAGTCCGACGACCTGGTCGACGATCTGGCCTCCCTTGAAGAGCATGACCGTCGGGATGCCGCGAACCATGTAGCGCATCGTGATGTTCGGATTGTCGTCAACGTTCAGTTTGCCGACCGCGACCTTACCCACATAGTCGGCCGCGACTGAATTGATGGCCGGTTCCATCGCGCGGCAGGGGCCGCACCATTCGGCCCAGAAATCCACGAGGACCGGGCTGGACGCTTTGAGCACGTCGGAATCAAAGTTGCCGTCGGTGTAGGTCTGCACGTTTTCGGAAGCCATCTCGTCTCGGGCCTTTCCCCTTTGAACATCGAACCGTTCTTCACGTCTCCAGGAGGGCCGCTCGAATCGCGCGCGCCCGCCGGTACACTTTGACATATTCCCGCGCCGGGTTGGACCACGAATGATCGACGGCCATCCCGTTCAGCATGAGGCGATGCCAGACCGGCTTGTCGTGATACAGCCGCGCCGCTCGCCGCACCGTTTGGACGAACATCTCCACGGATGGGTGTCGAAACTTGAATCCATTGGCGCTCTGCGCCTTGGGCGTGTAGCCGTGAACCGTGTCGTCGAGACCGCCTACGGCCCTGACGATCGGGACCGTTCCATACCTCAGGCTGTACATCTGATTCAGGCCGCAAGGCTCGAACTCTGACGGCATCAGGAAAATGTCGGCGCCGGCTTCAACGAGATGCGCGAGGCGCTCGTCGAAGCCAACCTTCACCGCCACTCTCGCCGGATGCGCCGCGGCGAGACCCGCCAGCGCGCGCTCGTATCGGGGCTCACCGGTCCCAAGAAACAGAAACGTGGCGTCCATGGCGGCCAGCTCCTCCGCCCCGCCGATGACGAGGTCCAGTCCCTTCTGCGCGACAAGACGCGACACCATTCCAATGACCGGACGACCGAGCGCGTCGTCTCCCATCGGCAGTCCGAAGCTGGCGAGCAGCGCGCGCTTGCACTCACGCTTGCCGCTGAGATCGCCCGCATTGAAATGGGCAGGCAGAAACGGATCGGTCGCCGGATTCCAGAGATCCGTGTCAATTCCGTTCAGGATGCCCAGGTAGCGCCGGCCGAGAGCGCGCAGCACGCCGTCCATACCGGCTCCCGCCTCCTTTGTCCGCGTCTCTTCGGCATACGTGGGACTGACCGTCGTGACGTAATCCGCACTGGTGAGTCCCGCTTTGAGAAAACTGAACTTGCCCCAGAACTCTCCCGAATCCATTGTGAAGACCGACCACGGTAGACCAAGGGCGGGAACCGTTTCCTTCGGAAACACTCCCTGATAGGCAAGGTTGTGAATCGTCATCACAACTCCAGCGCCGGCGAGCGCTGGCCACCGCGGATCGTGTTCCAAACGGACGGGAATCAATCCGGTCTGCCAGTCGTGAACGTGCACGACGTCCACCGGCGGCCAGCCCGATTCTGCTTCCGCGAAGTCGAGCGCGGCATTGGAGAACGCAGCGAAGCGCCTGGCGTTGTCCGGATAGTCGGCGCCACGCTCTCCGTACAGGGCCTCGCGATTGAAGTACGCCGGAGCATCGACAAACACGGATCGACGACGGGGAGAATGGTCCAGTTGGTGATAGGTGATCCCATTGCGGCCACCGGGGACCACTCGAGCCCCAGGCGGATTGACCGACCGGTACTTTGGGATGACGACGGTAACGGCATGTCCGAGCGACTCGACCGCGGCCGGAAGCGCGCCGACGACGTCCGCCAGACCACCGGTCTTGGCCCAGGGCGCGGCCTCGGACGCCACCATGAGGACGTGCATCCGGGGAGCCGGCCCGGAAATGCTCACGGGCACAACTCGCCGCCGATCGTGAGGTGTCACGCGTCAAAGCTTATCGGGGTCAGACCCCGAACTGCAGGGGTCTGACCCCGATAAGCTTTGCCCCGATCAGTTACTGGATTTCCAGCGCGGGCCCGGACGGCTGCTCGCCGCCGCTGATGCCGGCCCAGCGGCCGACGACCCAATTGAAGAGGTGACGCGCTTCCCAGAAGCGGGTCGTGCTGTTCGACGCTCCGAGCACCACCACCGCCACCTGCGGTCCCTGTGGAATCCGGAGGAGAGTTGCGAGGCAGTACCCCGCCTTGGAAATGAACCCTGTCTTGCCGCCGACTACATCCATCCCGGTGCCGAGCAGCCTGTTCGTGCTGTGAATAGGAATGGTGCGCGTCTTGGTGCGGACCTCGTACTCCTGCGTCCGCATGATGGGGCCGAGGACGGGATCGGCGCCGGCGTACGTGATGACGTGCGAGATGTCATAGGCCGACGAGACGTTGCGCGCGTCCAGGCCCGACGGATCCGCGTAGCTGGTATTCGCCATGCCGAGATTCACGGCCATCTCGTTCATGCGGCCAACGAAAGCCGCCGTTCCGCCTTCGGACGTCCGCGCCAACACCCGGGCCGCGGCGTTGTCCGACGCGATCAGCGTCAGATGCAGAAGGTCGCGATAGCTCAGCCGGTCTCCGGCCTTGAGGTGGGTCACCGAGGCGGCGCGCATGTCCGTCGCGGTCACCGCAACGACCTGCTCGAGGTCCGGCTCGTCGGCGACGAAGGTCACGGCCGTCATGAGCTTGGTCAGGCTCGCAATTGAGCGCTGGTCATGGGCGTTCTGCTCCCACAGGACGGCGTTCGTCTGGGGATCGAACACGATGGCCGCCGCCGCCCTGACTTCCGGAATCTGGTTACCGAGCAGGTCGCGCCGGTATTTCGGCGTCATCGCCTCCTGCTCGACGCGGGCCCGTTCCCGCGCTCGGGCCGCCGCCACCCTCCGCGCCCGTTCCGCCGCGGCCGCCCTCGCCTTCGCCAGGCTCGACCGGGTCGTGGTCGTCGATGCCTTCGGAGCGGGTGTCGGTGCGCCGGCAGTCGATGCCGGCTTCTTGGTGGAAGTTGACTGGGCCGACGCGCCAATGCCCCCGCCAACGAGGGCGCAGACGGCCGTTACGACAGCCACCAGTGATGTTTTTGCGGCTTTGACTTGCACTAAATCCCCACTCTTGCTGCTTCTTAGACGCGTCTCAGTCAGAAACGGGCGAAAAGTTGTCGCATCCTAGCACAACTCCTTCGTCGTCAATGGGTACCGGCGATCATCGCCGTCGAGGCACATACCTCAATACGACCCAACTGCAAGAGTCGTGTCACTTTTGGAGGCGCCTGATCTCACTGCCGGCCCGGCATCTGACGCGGGCGGACCTCTCAGCGCCGTGCGCGATTACGTTTGCGTCGCTGAGGCGACGAGGATGTGCGTTCCGCCTCCCCGCCGGCCATCGTCAAGACGTCGTCGCATCCAAGTGTTTGGGGTCAGGAATCCAGCAGAGGGGCAGAACTGACACAGATCCCCAAAGAAGTTTCAGGACGATCGGCTGAGATTCCTCGGATGATCGATTGAACTCACACCACGTTCAAGATCGTCTATTCCGGCATACCGATTGCAATGCCGTTCGCAGAGGGATTCGATGAGTCTTGTGCGCTTGCTCGGGTTCACGACGATGGGATGCGGCTGTGTATCAGGCCGATATCGCGACGTCGGGACGAACCGCGAGGTGACGTACATCGAAGAGAAGGGCACCGGCTGCGCAAACTCCAGCCATCAGCGTAACCAGCCCGTCAGCGCCGACCGTGTCGCCCACGGATTCAGCGCGCCGGGTCTCCGGGCCTCTTAGGGCGGGGGCTTCGCCTCCACCCCCCGACGCGCACTTCACACTTCTGCCCAGCGGTCCCTGTACCGCTCGTACACTTCGTCCGACATTCTTCCCGTATGGCTTTGGCATTGGTGTCGCGGCGTGCGCCGCGGCCGCATTCCGAGCTGCGGGTCGGCCGGTCTACCCTGCGCTTTTATCACGGTGACTGCACCGAGGTCCTTCCCGAGCTCGAGGCTGCAACTATCGGCGTAGTCGTGACTTCCCCGCCTTACAACCTCGGGATCAAGTACCGGACCTACAAGGATGACCTCACCCGGCGCGAGTACCTGAACTGGACCGATCGATGGATTCGAGCAGTGACCAGGCTCATGGCGCCGAAGGCCTCACTGTTCCTGAACGTCGGCGCCAAACCCACGGATCCCTGGGTTGCGCTGGAGGTCGCTCAGGTCGCGCGGCGCCGGCTGAAGCTCCAGAACACGATCCACTGGGTGAAATCGATCGCCATCGACCGTGAGGCCGCCGGGGCCGGCAGCCCGATTGACCGGGACGTCGCAGTGGGACACTACAAGCCCATCAACAGCGACCGATTCGTGAACGACTGTCACGAGTACATCTTTCACTTCACGCCCGGGGGGAAGACCCGGCTGGACCGCAAGGCGGTCGGCGTCCCCTACCAGGATCCTTCGAACATCGCGCGATGGGCGGCTGCCGGCGAGGGCCTGCGGTGCCGCGGCAACACCTGGTTCATTCCGTACGAGACCATCCAGAGCCGCGATCGCGATCGTCCACACCCGGCTTCGTTTCCGCCGAAGATTCCCGAGCAGTGCGCACGCCTCCACGGCCTCGACCGCGTCGGCGTGATGCTGGATCCATTCCTCGGATTGGGTTCGAGCGCCGTCGCTGCCCTGCGGTTGGGCATCGACTTCGTTGGCGTCGAGCTCGACGACTACTACCTGCGCGAAGCCGTCAAGCGCGTGAAGTCAGCGGCGTCCAGTACTTAGCGTCTAGCGCTTGATGCGGTAGACCGGCGGGTACGACACCTCCAGCCCCGGCCGTTTCACCTTGATTTCCAGCTTCCGAGTGACCTTGAGCGGGTCCGGATTGCTGGAGGTGTAGCCAAGAATGTAGTAGTCGCTCATCTCGTTGTCGATGACCTGCAGCCGCTTCTTGAACTCATTCGTATTGCAGATGCAGAAGCCGCCAGTCTCGTCGCCCAGAACCTTGAGCGAACTCACCGACGTCTCGACAAACGAGCGCCACTCCTCAGTGGAGAGATTCACGTTGATGTCGGGCCCGGCGATCAGCCCACGCGGGTCGATCGTGTAGAACGTGACGTTGGCGCGGCGGGCAGCGCGCGTGAGCTCGGCAAGCGCCGCGATCAGGTCAGACTCCGCGAACTGCTGACCGTTCTTGTCGAACGGGTTGTCGAAGCGGTTCAGGTCCTCATTGGAGAGTTCCCGCGACGGATTGTTGGGATCCTCGTTCCGCGTGCCGCCCGCCTGGCCGTACATTTCCTGCATGGCCTTGAACCGGGCATTCTTGAACGGGTTGAAATCGTATCCGCCGCTCACATAGATGAACGCTTTCCGGCGGTTCTTGATCTTCTCAACCTGCTCGAGCGTGTCGTACGCGGTCGAGAACGCGACCATCGCGTTGTGACGCAGGCCCGCCGGGCCTTCCTGAGTCTGGGCGGCGTTGATGATCTCCGTGACCGTCATCCCGCTGCCCATCGTCTTCTTAATGGCTTCGTTGAAGCGGGCCTTCTTGTAGTCGTAGGTCAGGGTGGTGGCAATCGACGAAAACCCTGTCGAGACCAGGGCAATCAGGTCGTTCTCGTGGATGACCGTGTCCCGGATGTCCTCGAGAACCTTGCGCGCCTTGATCGAGTCCAGCGGCTGCAGGTGCATGTCATCGATGAGGATGATGAAGATGCGGCCCGACTGGTCCGTAATCGGTTTCTGCGGTGGGAGGATGAGGCCCTCGCTCACCGGCGCGACAGTCGGCACCATCTCGTTCATGATGCGGCCGCCGTTCGACAGCACGAAGTAGGACAGGGTCTGGAGCACCCCGTCCTCGTAGATTTCAAAGTCCTTGATTGTCAGGTCCGGGACGAACTTCCCGGTCTTGTCGCGAACCCTGACGTCGGTTGTGACCGCGTCAGTCGTCGATCTGAACGTCGGCGGCTTCTGGGCCTGCTGGGCTGACACCAGCGTCACCGCCAGTATCGGCAGCGCCAGCCGGACGATCCAGGCTCTGGTCGTGGGGATTCTCATTACGATCTCCGTCGTCAGCCATTATGCCAGACGCCCCACCTGGGCCGGTCTCGCGGGCGTGCTCGTGACGATGGCGACCGCCGCGCCTGCCTCGGCGCCGGGACGGCAGCACCGAAGCCAAAGCATCCAGCTCCGCATCGATAGACGCCACCCGTTCGCGGATGGCCGCCTCGTCCAACCAGCTGTCCGGGTTGAGGGGTCGCGCCCGCTCCAGCAGGGCCTCGCGCTCTTCGGGTGTCCGCGAGCGCCTGGCGATCCGCTGACTGACTTCGCCGAACCTCCCGCGCAGTCGAGCCGCGGTTGACGCGCCCAGCGTCCTGCCCAGAATCGAGTGGTCCTCGGGCAACGCCTGAGGAGTCGGAGGAGCCTGCGGCGCCGGAGGAACTTGCGGCGCCGGCCGAGGCCGCTGGGGCCGCTGCTGCTGTGGCGGTGGATCCGGTCGACTCACGACTGCGTCGCGCGTGAGTGCGTTCCAGTCAAAGTTGAGGTCTGGATGCGTGTGCTCGAGCGCCTCCCGCACCTCCGCGTCAAGGACCCGGCGGCCCACTCGCAGATTGCCCGGCGTTCGAAAGACGTACAACACACGCGGGCGCTGGTGCCCGGAACCGGGCCGCCCATTGTGCAGAACGCACGTCTGTTCAAAACCTCGCTTGTCGCGGGTCTGCCGAATGAAGGGCACTACTTACTTCTTCTTCTTTATCTTCGCTGGCTTTGCTGGTTTCTTTGCCACCTTCGCGGGCTTCGGCGGCTTGGCCTTGGGTGCCGCCTTGGCCTTGGCCGGTTTCGCTTCCTTCGGCGCAGCCACGGCTTTTGCCACGGGCGCGGGTTTCGCTACCGGCGCGGCCTTCACAGCGGCTGAGACCGCCGAGGTGTCGTGATGGATTCGTACGAGATCGAATCCGTCGTGAGTCGGCCGATAGGTCCAGATTTCCGACGGCCGCGCCCCGTTAGCCTCGCACAGCCGCCGCGCCGCGTCATAGCCGGGCACCGGTACATAAAGGTGGAACGGCACGCGGGCCTTTGAGAAATGGGTCCACTGTGCCATCGCCTCGAGATTGTTGACGGACTCACCAGTCTCAACTTCGACCAGACCGGCGAGCTTCTTGCCGGCGGTCAGGACGAGATCGGGAAAGAACGTACCCTCGCCAATCTTGACGGGGACGACGCGCTCGTCACCGACGTTGATTGCTGCCTCGAGTTTTCGCTTGTACCGTGCCTGCAGGAATCGAATCAGGCGGTCGTGTTCGAGTTGTTCACGAACCGGCCGCACAAAAATGGGCGACAAACAGCCTCCCGTTGCCCGATATCCTAGCACCATTCTTGAAGCCGACCTGCTCCGGGAGTGCCATAATTCCCACCGTGGCGAGGCTGCTGCTGATCGATGACGACCCGGCGGTGAGTCTCACCCTCTCCCGCATGCTCGAATTCCGCGGGCACCGGGTCACGCGGATTGAATCCGCCGAAACCGGCCTTCTGGTAGCCGTCGATGCGCCCCCGGATGCAATCATCCTGGACATGAAGATGCCGCAGATGGGTGGCCTGGAGTTCCTCAGGCGTCTTCGGACCTCCCCAGGGCTCGGCCGGTTGCCGGTCGGCGTGATCACCGGCGACTACTTCCTGGGCGAAGCCGTTCTGCAGGAATTGGGGCAACTGGGTGCGTCGGTCCGGTACAAACCGATTCGTATGCAGGATCTCGAGGCGCTCACCGCGCAGCTCCTCGCATCAGCGACATAGCCCGGCAAGGCTGCCGTGACTCCACGCCCGATCCAGATCATCGGCGTTCCACTCGACCTCGGCGGCGCACGCCGCGGCGTCGATATGGGGCCGTCCGCCGTCCGCATCGCCGGTCTCGGCGAGCGACTGACGGCAATGGGCTTCAAAGTCGCCGACAAGGGCAATCTTGACGCCCCAATCCCGGAAACCCGCGAAGAGCGGGATCCGAAGAAGAAATACGTGCGCGAGATCGCGCGCGTCTGTCAGAAGCTTTATCAGCAGACCTACAGGGCCATTGAAGGCGGCGCCATCCCGATCGTGCTGGGCGGCGATCACTCACTGGCCGCCGGATCAGCCGGCGCCTCCGCCGATCACGCCGCCTCACGCGGGAAGGAGATCGGCCTGCTCTGGGTGGATGCGCACGGCGACATGAATACGCCCGCATCGACCTCTACCGGGAACGTGCACGGCATGCCGCTCGCGGCGCTGCTCGGCCCCGAACCAGCCGAGCTCTCGCGCCTCGGCGGGCGCTCCCCGAAGGTGCGCGCGGACAAGACCGTGCTCATCGGTATCCGGAATCTCGATCCGCCGGAGAAGGCGCGCATCCTCGAGGCTGGGGTCCACGTCTTCACGATGAAGGACATCGACCGCGACGGTATTGCGAAGGTGATGGAGCGGGCACTCGCGATCGCCGCCACGGACACCGACGGCATCCACGTGTCGTTCGACGTCGATGTCTGCGACCCCTCGATTGCGCCCGGCGTCGGCACGCCAGTCAAGGGCGGCCTCAACTATCGCGAGGCCCACATGGTGATGGAAATGGTCGCCGACTCAGGCTGCCTGAAGGCACTCGACATCGTCGAAATCAACCCGATCCTCGACACGCAGAACCAGACAGCGATTCTTGGCACCGAGCTGGTACTGTCAGCCTTCGGACAGCGAATCATCTAAGATTGAGGGTCTCGGGCGGGCCGCTAGCTCAGGGGTAGAGCACCTGGCTTTTAACCAGAGGGTCGCAGGTTCGATTCCTGCGCGGCCCACCAATACGCACGGCCTCATTTGGCACTCGTCTCGACACCGATACCCGCCACCGGCGCCCTGGCCGTCCTCGGCCTGCTGGCCGTGCTGGCCGTCGAGCGCGAAGGGGTTAACGGAACGAGTTCAGCGGCCGTTGGCGCGCAGCATCCGATAGTGCGATCGGAGTGCGGCGCCGAACGTATCGTGCAGGTGATAGGCCACGCCACGCTCCGCACAGATCCGCTGCACGACCGGCGCGATGCGCGGGTAGTGCACGTGCGAGATCCGCGGAAACAGGTGGTGCTCGATCTGGAAATTCAGTCCGCCGACGAAGGCGCCCAGCACCCGGGACCGCGGAGCAAAGTTCATCGTCGTCGCAATCTGATGCACGGCCCACTCGTCGGCCGCCGCGCCCGCGTAGAACGCGGTGTCCTCGACGCAGTGCGCGAGCTGGAACACCACGCTCAGCGTGAGACCGACGACCACTGAGGTGAGCAGGTAGAACGTCAGCGCGAACGGGACCCCGTGCACGAGCGACGGCACGACGAACGTGGTGATGAAGAACGCCGCCTTGCCGGTCACGAACATCACGAGCTCGAGCCCCCGGGGGCGCGGCAGCGGCATGTCGCCGATCCGGCCCCGCAGGACATCCCGGAAGTCATCGACGAAGTGCCACTTCAGCGGGAGCAGGGCGTACAGGAACCACAGGTAGACATGCTGATAGCGATGGACCCAGTGTCTCTGCTGAAACTCCGCGAGGCGGCCGATTGGTGCGATCTCGATGTCACTGTCCACGCCGCCGATGTTCGGATAGGTGTGGTGATAGACGTTGTGCTTCCAGCGCCAGACGTACGAACTCCCGCCCAGCAGATCCAGTGAGAACGCCGCCAAGCGGTTGACGAAGCGGACGCGCGACAGCGACTCGTGGCCACCGTCGTGCTGGACGTTGAAGCCGATGGCCGCCAGCAGGAGGCCGAACGGCAGGGCGAGCACCAGCGCCACCCACCCGGACAGGGAGAGGTAGGCGGCATAGAGCGCGATCGTCGCGGCGACAATCACGGCGATCTTGGCGTAGATGGCCGGAGGGTCACGCGGCTCGTCGGCCGCAATCTCCTGGTGAACGGCCGCACGGAGCGCCGTGTAGAAGCCGCTGTGCGGCGGAAACTGCGGCGCGCGGCGGGCCGTCACGCGTGCCCCACGGCGCGAACGGGTTGATAGCGCGCGTCAAGGAGATCGTCCGCCGTGTCCGCGCTCAACTCGCCCCCGATCGTCGTGATGGGCGTCGGCTGGAAGTGATGAACGTACCGGGCGTCCACCGGAAGCCGTGGCGTGTAGACGCAATCGAGCCGATCGGTCGTGCTGACATGGGTGCGGGCCTGCTTCCGGACCAGGACGTTGCGCGGATCGGCGAACGCGCTGGGCGAATACAGGCTCGCCATCGACGCGGACGACACGAGCTTCTGCGTCGCGGTCAGGCAGTGCCGATAGCGCCACAGAAAACGGGCCTGGTGACGGACGAGCGCCTGCCGGAAGCCGTGGAAGTACTTCAGGCGTCGGATGGCGGCGCCGACCTCATCGATGCCGTCGAGCGGCTGGAGCGAGAGCGTCGAGCCCTCGAGATCGCGCGCCTTCGTGTTCGGCAGGATCCTCCGCTCGGCCAGCCGCTCATGGAAGAACGGGGTCCCGGGGAACGGAATGGCGAGGAAGATGAAGTTCGGCGGCGGAATCTCCGGCGAGTCGCAGATGAGATCGAGCTCGCCCTCGAGATCGGCGATCCGGCGTTCGGTCGGGTCGAAGACGATGCCGTACTGGAAGAGGATGCCGGCCCTGATGCAGCGCGCGATGAGCTCCACCTGCGAGAACCGCGGCGACGCGTTCTGGGTCTTGTTGACGCGGCGCAGCCAGGCGGTGTCGAACGACTCGACGCCGATGAAAAGTGAGATGCAGCCGGCTTCCCGGGCCAGGGTCAGGTTCTCCTCGTCCCACAGGAGGGTATTCGTGCAGATGGCGCTCCAGGGCCCCATCCGTCCGCTGGCCCGCAGCTCGCGGAGCAGCGCCATGCGCTCGACGAAGAACGCGCGGTCCGGACCGTAGAACTGGTTGTCCACGAACAGCACGGCGCGCCGCCGGCCAAGCGCGTCGAGTTGCTGGCGGAGCGCCGCCATCGACTGCTTCTGATAGCGCCCGCCCTCGCCGGTCAGCGAGCAGAAGCTGCAGCGGAAGTTGCAGTTCCGGCTCGATTCGGCGTAGCCGACCGATCCAATCCAGTCGGCGAGATCGTAGCGTGGCGTCATCCGGTCGGCGACCGCGGCGGCGCCCCACACGTCGCGAACGACACCGCACAGCTCCTCGACATCGCCGACGCAGACGTAGTCGAAGAACTGGCGCGAGTACCGGCGGAACGCGCGGATGGCCTGTCCGCCCGCGACCAGCACCACCCTCGGATTCGCGGTGCGGAAGTACGCGGCGAGTTGCTTCAGGCGATCGAACGAGGCAATCAGACCCGTCAGGACCACCATATCGGGCCACTGCACCAGGCCCGGCTCGAAGACCTCCAGGAACCCGCTCGACACCTCGTTGTAGATGCGGACCTCGCACGTGCCCGGCGCGAACGCGCCGGCGAGCAGGATTGGCGCGAGCGTGTTCGGGATCTCGCGCGTCAGCCGGACAGGCTCGCGCGTCTCGGGCAGGTAACCGTTGACGATGAGGACGCGCTTCTTCAGCGCGGACGCGGCCATCGCAGACTTCCAGGCCCGCGCAGCGCACTATTCCGGGCTACGCCGCATGTGTGAGAGACGAGACCAGGCTGCTGGCCGTCACGGAGTTCTCTTGGCGTGGCGGCTGGTTTCTCCGCTCTCAGCTTCGAGTCGTTGAACGCGGTAGTGGTTCGTCGCGGCATGACCCAGGCACACTCTAGGCACAAAACCCAGGGATGGCAAGAACGATGACGCCAAGCACTGAAGCGCCATATATCGAGTTCTTAGGCCTAGCTACGGCGACCTAGGCCGTTCAGGCGCGCGGCCCACCACTTCACTTCGAACTTCCAACTTCGAACTTCGAACTTCCGCAAAGCACTTCCCCGCTTCTTCAAGTCCTTTGCGGAAGATGTCCGGCCGCTGACCCACACCGAGCCGCAGATGACGCTCGTATCCGAACGCGGATCCGGGCGCGAGCATGACGCTGTAGTCAATCGCGAGCTTGTCCGCGAGCGGACGCGAATCCATCGGCAGGTCGTACTTGAGCAGCGCGAGCAAGCCACCTCGGGGAGGCGTCCAGGAGAGAAACGATTGCCGATCTCCTATCCACTTCCCCGCCTCGGCGATGTTGGCTGTGATGATCTCCGTGTTGCGCGCGACGATACGCTCGCGGTGGCGCATGCCGAGCTGCGCCAACGCGTCGTTGAGCTTGCCGGGACTGAGTGAAATGTAGTCGCGCAGGCTCCAGCACGCCTGAATCAGATCCGGCGGTCCCATGATCCACCCGATGCGGAGACCGGGCAGGCCGAACGGTTTCGACAAGGTACCAACACTGATGCCGCGCGGCCCAAGATCGAAGGACGGCTCCGCGAATGGCTCGCCGTCCGGCACCGCCAGCCAACGGTAGGCCTCGTCGCCAATCACCGTCGCGCCAACGGAGTCCGCAAGGTCGTAGACGCGCCGGGCATCCGCGGGTGAGAGCATCGCTCCCGTTGGATTGTGCGGCGTATTGACGATGATGACTTTGGTTCTGGGCGTGACGAGACGCTCGAGCGCGTCCACGTCGTAGCGATAGGCGGTCTCAGGACCGACATGCCACAGCGAGACATCGCAACCAATCGCCTTGGGGACGCTGTACAGCTGCTGGTACGCCGGATACGGCGCAATCATGTGATCGCCCGCGTCGAGCAACACATTGAACAGTAGGTAATTCGCTTCGATCGCCCCGGTCGTCACGAGGACATGGTCCGGATCGCCGCGCCGGTACGTCGCCGCCAGCATGCCCCGCAGTTCGGCCGTGCCGCGGGCCTCGCTGTACCCCAGTGGAAGCCGCAGCAGCTGCTTCAGTGTTTCGTCGCGCCGATCGGGCGGTTCGAACGCCAGCAGGTCGTCAGTGGATAGAGGAAGGATGCCGCTCTCGGCGATGTCGTAGCGGACGTTCGTCTCGTGACGAGTCATCCACCGCTCAAGAAGGAACGTTTCGATCTTCATTCGCAATGAAGTGTAACGGCAGGTGGCGGCCGGGTGCGAACGAGCGGGCAGCGAGTGAGGCGCCGGAGCGGCGCGGGGCAAATGGGGTCCCCGCAAGCGACGGCGCAAGGGGGTCCGGCGGGACGAAGTCCCCCGGACTAATTGAAGACGGCGAGCAGCTCGATGTCGAAGACGAGGGACGCGTTCGGTGGAATCGCGCCGCCGGCGCCGTTGCGGCCGTAGGCGAGCGACGCCGGAATGATCAGCCGCCGGATGCCCCCGACCTTCATGCCGACAATGCCCTGATCCCAGCCGGCGATGACCTGCGAAGCGCCCAGAAAGAAAACGAAGGGACGGCCGGTCTGGCTCGCGTCGAACTGCTCGCCCTTCTTGTCCGCCTTGGACCCGTCGTAGAGCCACCCGGTGTAATTGACGCTGATGGTGGAGCCCGTCGAGGCCGCCGCACCGGTCCCGACGCGAACGTCGATCTTGGTGAATTCCACCGGAACGGATGGCTGGGAAGGGCTGGTGCAGGCGGCGCCCAGCAGGGCCGACGCAACCGCGAAGGCAGTGAGAACCGCCTTCGCGGCGCGGGGAAATCGTTGAAGCATGCGGTTACTGAATCGGGGCGGCCGGCGCGCCGAAGGGCTGCGTCGGAGCGGTCGCCGCCGCCAGGTACCAGATTGAGCTCGAAGCATCCGTCGCGAATGACCGTGTGCCCGTCGTCCCAAACGTCATCGGCACGGCGGTGGCGTAGAAGGACGTGATGCTGGCCGTGCCGTTGCAGTCCGTCGGTCCAGGGTTCGATCCGTTGCCGGCGACCATCGCGAAGTCATAGCCGGTCTTCTTCGGCGTGGCGCTCAAGCCCAGATCCGGAGAGATGAAGCCCTGGCCAACACCCCCGGGAGGCGCGTAGAGCTGCGGCAGACTCGATGCGTAGCCGCCGTTGCCGCAGGCCGTCGAATAGGAAACCTGCGACGTGGCGATGGCCTTGAGCGAGCCTATTGCCGACGTCTCGTTGCCCGTCATCCTCGAACGCAACAGGCCCGGCACGGCGATGGCGGCGATGATGCTGATAATCGCCACAACAATAAGGAGTTCGATGAGTGTGAATCCGCGATCTGAGGTTCTGATCATAGGTGACGTCCCCTTCAAGACTACCTCAGCTTTGGACTGCCGGACGGGCGAATTGGTTGCGCCGCGGGACCCGATTGGCGTCAACGGCCGTATTGGAGAGTATGACTAAGTTCTTCCTCTGGGTGCTCTTACTGGTCATCTGCTGGCCGGTGGCCCTGTTAGCGCTGGTCCTGTATCCCATCGTCTGGGTGATCCTCCTGCCCTTCCGCCTTATTGGCATTGCCGTTGAGGGGGTCTTCGCCTTTCTCAGGGCCGTTCTTTTCCTGCCCTCAAGGGTCCTCGGCGGCAGGTAGAGCGGGCGTCGTGCCGGGCTCCGGCATCCTGAGCACGTCCCGGCGAAAGTCGGTCCGGAAGGCGTCGATCTCACGGATGAGCCGCGCGCGCGTGCGCACGAGATTCCGGCGCGTGAGCGGCAGGCGCATCAGGATCCCCATCGCTCTGACGCGGCCGGCGTAACGCCGCAGGAACCTGGCATAGTGGTGCGCGAAGACTCCAGTGACCGGCAGCGACGACAGATAGAGCCCAGCAAGCAGCCCGCCCGCGAAGTACCACATCAGTCCCGCCGCGAGCGCGTACAGCACGCCGAATCCAATGAAGCCGGCGATGATCGACGCGTGCGCCACCTGTGCGCGCTTGTTCTCAGGCGGTGAGAACCTGTCCACGGCCCATTCGATCAGCCACACCGGTGCGATGCGGTGTACCCAGCCATAAAGCGCGAAAGGCGACCCGGCCACGAGTCCGATCGTCGCGATGAGACCCGGTGTGCGGACAGCACCACCCTCCCCGGCAAGTTCCTCGACGCTGTCGTCGGACAGTCCCACCAGCCCGAGTCGTTTCTCGTAGCGGATGAGATCGTTCACGAACGTTGCGAGTCTGTCCGGTGCCTCCGACTCGAAGTGCACCAGCGCCTGTGCGATCGCCTGGCTCAGGACGAGCTCCTCCGCGCGCGGGGGCACGGGCTCTCTGACGAGCCGGTTGCCTGCGCGTAGACGGTCCAGATAAAGACGCTTCACGGACGCCACGATCCGCTGATGATCGAGGGTCGGGAGGCTGACGATGAGCTCACGAATCCGCTGCTCAATTTCGGCGGACAGGCTCCGGACGGCTGCGTGACGGTCGCGGCCGTACTCTGCGAGGCTCTCGCCGACGCCGAACGGCTCGCCGAAGTTGACGAGCACGTCGGCGCGGTAGCGGCCCTTCGCGGCATACGAGATCCCGACGGGCTGGATCCGCAGGCCGAGGGCGCCACGGTGGCGATCCTCGATCTCCAGCGCCATTCGAGCCGCACCGGTCTTCACCGGCCGGAGTTGCTCGTCGTTGTAGCTCACGCCTTCGGGAAAGATCCCAATCGCCCCGCCGGTCTCGAGCACTCCGAAGCAGTGCTCGAACGTGTCCGCCACGGTCTTCATCGCCGCGGGGTCGTCCTGCCGGCGGTTGATGGGGACAATACCGCAGCGCCTCAGAATCGCGGCGACGAGCCTCACTTTGAACAGCTTCACGGTCGCGACAAAGTGGACCGCGCGTGGCACGACCGAACCGATCAGGAACGCGTCGGTCACCGAGCCGGGATGATTCGACACAACCAGGAGCGCTCCGGTCCGGGGCACGCGCTCGTCATGAAACGACTCGATTCGCCGGAAGTAGACCGTGAGCCCCGCGCGCACAAACCCGCCGACGAGTGCGCGCACCCACCCGGGCTGGACGCCCGCCATCTAGTCGCCTCCGGCGCCCTTGAATTGATCGTCTTCGTCCGCGAAAAGAACGTTGAACGTCGTGAGAGTGCCGTAGCAGCCGCTGATGTACGACTGCAGTCTGACCTTCGCGTCGTCTGGAAGATCCGACGCGTTGACCTGCTGTTCGAGGGTACGAAGGCGATTCCGAAGCATCACGATCTTGTGGAAGAACGTTTCGATCGGAACCGACTTCTCCTGCAGATTCGGTGAGCCCGGCTTCAGGACCAGCGTCCCGCCCCGCCACTTCTCAGCCGGGACGACGGAGGTCACGCCGGCCTCTTCGCGAATGATGCGGCGCAGCAACGACTCGAGATCGGTGGACGAATTCTCGGGCAGCATGACGGGTGCGCTGGTCCTTTCTCGATCGCTCACGAGGGGAAACGCGTCTCCCGCGTCCCTGCGTGGCGCTGAGGGACGCGGTGCTGATACTGGTGCGGTGCGCGCCGGCGACCCAGCCGGCGCCGGTGAACCATCGGTGTCGGTCCTGGGACCTCCGCGATAGTTGTGTTCGCTGCGGCAGTAGCCACAGGTCACACGCAGCGGCCGGCCCGCCGCGTCCGCGGCGATCACCGTGTGCATGCGATCCACCTTGCAGGCGCGGCAATAGTCCTCGATTGCCGAGCCCGCCCGGGCAGTCCTGATCACTGACACGAGTGGAAGTATTTCACGATGCGCCGACGCCGTCTGGAGCCGAAGATCAGTCCGCCGCTGCCGGCGGGTGCCGGCGCGCCCCACCCATTCCCAGCCAGACCAGGCCGATTGAGACGGGACCGATGAGCAGTTCAGCGTCCGACATGGTTGACCCCGTCGCCACGAGCTTGATCAGGAGGAAGCCCCCCGCGGTAATGAGCAGCGTCTGGCAAAGAAGAATGGGCAACTGATGCCGGCGTCTCATGGGAATCTGCGCGGCACTCAAGCAACACTTGTGCCTATGCTGTGAGTACTCCTGTCGAGTAACGGCCCGGCAGCAGGCGAACACGAGCGGACGCACCCAGTGAAACTCTGCTTCGTCGCCAGGTAATTCCGGGACAAGGATAACGGCCGTCGACAAATCACGGCGCCGACGGTTCCGGCCGAGACTGAACGCGCGTGAATCGCTGTTTGAGGCGCAAGAATGGGAACTCGAGCCACCGATAACTCAGCGCGGCGATAGCCATCGTCATTGCCAGGGCGACGAAAGGCCTGAGCCAGCCATATGGGAAGCCCCTGCCCACCGCGATGCGGCTGAGATCCAACGCAAGGCGATGGAAGACGTAAAGTCCGTAAGAAATGCGGCCCAGATACTGAAGCGCCGGCAGCCGCAGCATGGGTAATGCCGCACCGCCGCCAAGCGTTGCCAGGATCAGGCCGAGACTCGTCAACGCGACCAGCGGGTAGGTGACGAGCGACGTCCACCCATCGAGACCGAAGACAAGGGCAACGACAATCAGCGCGACGGGTGCGAGCCCGAGAAGTCCCAGCCGAGTGGATCGTGAGAGCTGCGGAGACTCACCGCGCAGCGTCAGTGCGATGAGGGCGCCAATGGCGATGGGATCGAGACGTGCCAGGGTGTCAGTCCAGACAGCCGGATGGCGGACATTGAGGGCCGCCAGCGCCAGTCGCGTCAACGTTGCCGTCACGAGTAGCCCGACCGCCACAGTCTTCAAACGCCTTTCGTCGAGACGGGACACGACCAGGGGCCAGACCAGATAGAACTGCTCTTCAATGGAGACGCTCCAGAGCGGCGTCACCCAGGACGAGGGATACCCCCAGGCCGCGACGGACCAGTTGCCCGCCAGGAGCGCGAACGCGCCCGCATACTTCGCCGGCAGTCCCGGCGATGGAATGAACACCGCGACGACCAGCGCCCCATAGTAGAGCGGCCAGATCCGCAGGATGCGCCGCAGGTAGAACGCGCGCACGTCAATCTGCCGGAGTTTCTCTTTCTCGCGCAGCAGGAGTTCGGTAATCAAGTATGCGGAGAGGCAAAAGAACAGGTCGACACCGAACGCCCCGGCTCTGACGGCGGCAAGCCCCCACGGCGCCAGCCATCCTAGCGACGCGAAGGCAGAGAGTCGGTCCGGAATCGCGTGATGGACGAAGACCAAAAGAAATGCAAAGAACCGGAGCGAGTCGAGCTCCGGGTGATGAAAAGCTGCCACGCGCCGTGACACGGTGCCGAACAGCCTAGTCGGATGTCAGCAGGGTGTCCATGTCGGGCCCCTTACCGGCGCTTCGAGAACAGCGCATCGATCACCGCCCCAATCCCGGCTCCGATCAGCGCAGACGCGGGAATCGTGCGCGGCTCGTCGTAGGTAGCGAGATACAGGCCGAAACCGCCGCCCGCCGCCGCGCCGATGATCAATCCGTTCAGGATCGTGTCACGCGCGGTCTTTAACTGCGATCCCCGCCGTTCGCGATCGGGGATGATCGCCGCGCGCAGACCGACGGTCACCGCCGCTTCTTCGCCGGCGTTACTGCCGCCGATGCGTCCGTGCACGAACGCATCGAGCCGAGGTGCGACACGGGCGCTGACCTCTCCAACCACAATGAGTGTGGAACCCCTGTTGGTGGACACGAACACTTCGTTCGGAGTTGCGCAATACGGAAGATAGCGACCTGCGCAGCCGCTGTGCGTGCGAGTCGACTCCCGGAAGGCGTCAAACTTTCCGATGCCGCCTCCGGCGAGGTAGGTGAAGCGGCCCTCCTGGGCTTTCGCGAGCACTGTCACGCTGCGCATGCCAAGCCGAAACCGATCGTCGTACGCGTGGCGGCCGTAGACACCGGTTTGTCCATTGAGCATCGACGGCGTGTAGTCCTCCACCACATCGAAAGTCCGAGCCGTGATTGGCTGCATCCAATCCACGTCAACCACGAGCCAGCGCGTGAGCTCCACTCGCATCGACGCCGTCAGCGGCATCGTCCACGGCGTGCCTTCGGTACCGACCGATGCCGCCCCGGCACCGACCGCGATGCCGGGAATTCGATCGGACGATGGCCGCGGTCCCGTGTTCTGCGGCGTTTCGGCCGCCGCGAGAACTGGCGCTGCCAGAGCGGCACTGGCAAGAATGGCGCGGGCGATCGATGCAGGCAGGTAGCGTCTCATTCGTGGCTCCTGCCGGGGTAATGCGTCTGAAAGGGTGTCAGGGGCTCAGTCAGGCTGTATCATTTGCACCGCCAGCGCGTCGGAGGTCCTATGCCGCATAGACCCAAGTCGACGTGTCTCGTCCTTCTGGTCGCGATCGCTCTTGCCGCCCCGCTCCGGGCACAGAACCGGGCCAACTTTGCTGGAAAGTGGGTTCTGGTTCTTGAGAAGAGCACGCCAGCGATTCCCGAGCGCCACCAGCGGGAAATCACGATTACGCAGGAAGCGCAGTCGATCACGATGACGCAGATCGCGTACACCGTCAGCGGAGTCTTCAGCCCGGGTTCGCGTGGCGGTGTCACGAACACCCCGCCTCGCGAAGAGTTTCAGTACTCAATTACCTATGAGTTCGACGGCGCCGATCACCCGACCCCAAAGGTGGAGGCGCCGAATCCACGACCCACGCCCTCCATGCCACCCACCGCAATAATTCAGGTGAGTCAGCGCCTCGATTCGATCTATCGCGCAACCTGGACGCGCGACCAGCTCGTCATCATGACGCGCGAATCCACGACGACGGCCACGCCCTCTTCCGAGACTCACGCGCCTCGCGCGGTTTCGCGGAAGGCGTTGTCACTCGATCCCGATGGCCTGCTGGTCATCGACAGCATCAGGGTCGCGGACCCGACGCCCAATGGTCCAACGCAACCCGCACCCATGCCGGTGCATAGCGTGTATCGAAAGGCGTCGTGATGACAGCAGCGCGAGCGACCGGTCAGGTCGCGAGCCTCGCGACCGAAGCGAGACTTGGCTAAGAGCCTTTCATTGGAGCCGAGTCGAGCGAGAGAGCGAGTAGGGGGTCTGGGGGCAAAGCCCCCAGATCAGGAAACGTCCCCGGCGGGATTGGCAGACTTGCCAGAGGGGCGCCGCAACAGCGTAGAAGTATTGGCGTCCCCGAAGGGACTGAAAGACTTCTCGACGGCGAAGCGGTCCGGCGTAGAAGTGATGGCGTCCCCACGCGGAGTCGAAGACTTGTACACGTTGGTCGGGTCGGCGGTCATGGCTGCCTAGCGCACACGCCCATCCAGGTCGCTATTAGGCCCTCTTGCCTCGCGTTCTGTGCGGCTCTCGGTGTTGGCGCATATCTCCGACGCTTACACAGCGGGCTGATAGACAATATCCGGCATGGCCTTCAGCGATGAGGATCTCGGCAGGTTGTGGGGCGTTCTCCGAGCCCAATTGGCAACTCTGTCGATCCAGAACATTCGCACCACTGCGGGTTCCGCCGGCTTTGATGTATCCAAGATCCCTGCGACATCTGAGGCGAGGACCGGCCTCGGAAGTCGGGCAGAGGTCCTGCCTGCGCTAGACGGCCTCGTGAATCGCCTCTCCGTCGAGACCAAAGCACAGATCCTTAAAATGCTGGCCCGCCGACTCTTGGAGAACCCCGCGACGGCGGACGGGACCCTCGCGAGGCTGACCGAGCAAGGACTGTTACCCGACATTGCCGCCAAGCCAGCCGACAACGACCACCTAACTGACCTCGGATCCCGAAAGGCATACGAGTCGTCCTTGGGCGAATGCGTCGAAGCCGCTAAGGCGACCGGTGAACCGATGGCGCTCCTCTGGTTCGACATTGACAAGTTCAAGAGCGTTAACGATGACAATGGCGGTCACGCGATAGGCGACGAGGCCTTGCGTTCGGTTGCAGCGATAGCAAGTTCCGCCGCAAGAGGCAAAGGGACTGCCTATCGGGTTGGCGGCGACGAGTTCGCGATTCTGCTTCCAAATCACTCGGCCCAAGAAGGCCTCGCGGTTGCGGAACGAATCAGGAAGACGGTAAACGAAGTGCCGCATACGTCCCGTCACTTGACGCTGAGCGTCAGCATCGGCGTTGCCGCATTTCCATCCCACGGACAAGATGGCCCGAGTCTTCAACATGCGGCCGACCAGGCGGCGTACGATGCCAAGAATCGAGGTCGGAATCTCGTTCGAGTCTCCGGGGAACCTGAGCCATCCAAGCCGTCTCAAGATCGGCAGCCGGAACGACGGGAACCGCCATCCGCTGCGCTGAGTGATGAACAGGGCCGACAGATCAAGCTCACCTACTTTCGAACGCGCACGGCTCGCTGTCCGCACGATGACGCAGTCATGAGCGTGACTGAGACGAACGGCCTTGGTGCAACCAACAACTCAATATTCGTGGTGTGCCCATACTGCGGACTCTCGGAAATGATCGAATAGCGGCGGAGGCCCAGCCTGCAGCAGCCGGGTGGCGGGCCGGAAGGCCGGGACGTATTAGCACCTACCCCCGAGCCTGAAGTGCCCTCCTGCAGAGCGTGGCAGGCTGGAGCCAAGCAGTTGAGCGCCTGCCCTTGCGAACCTCGCCGATTCTGCCAAGATGACGGCTAATGTCGGGTCCAGCACTCTCCACGTACATCGACGAGGACCGCGACCGCATTCTTGCGTGGGCTCGATACGTTTTCTATGCAGAGATCGAGTGCGAGCAGTACAACGCGCACGAGATGGCGGAGGACGAATCGCCAATCGGTCGCACTCTCGTCCTCATGATGCAGTTCTATGCGGCCCTTTGGGTGGTTGCTGAGGGCTGGCAAGACTGCCCATTGACGGATGAAACGATCGACGAGCTGCTAACCGATCCTGCCTTTGAACAGAACGTTACACTGCTGCGGCGATTCCGAAACGGCGTCTATCACTACCAGCCCCAACAGATAAACGAAAAGGTACTCGCGTTTCTGCGCGACGGCTCAGAGCATGCCATCGCGTGGGCGTTCTTGCTGCATGACGAATTCAAGCGGGTCGTGTGGGAACTCGCGCACCCGCGCGGTGTCAGCCCTTCACAGCAAATCGAGATCGCAGATTCACTTCGCGGCATCATCGGATGGCTGCCAAGTGATCTTCCCGAGGCGCAACCGCTTCGTGCTGCCGAGCAGTATCGCGAAGTCGCGGCTATGGTTCTGAAGGACGGAAGCCGGAATACCCCGCACGCTCGCGAACTGTTGGATGCCGTGAATCATGTTCGAGCGACCGCCCATGACGCTGCAGCCGGCTGGACCGCGCACAAGCGAGCGATGATTGAAGCGCTGAAGAAGCAGAAACGAATGGGCTTGGATACATGACAATGGGCGACGTCTTCTCGAAGATTCGATCTCTTGCGGTCAGCCACGTCGAGGCTGAGTCCGAACTTCGCACCTCATTGCTGGCATTTGCGACCCGTCTGGTGGAGTCCACGTCCGGCGCGGACGTTTCGGTTTCCAGCGACAACACCACATTCGAAGAGGACGGCAGCGGCGACGCGGTTTATGGCCACCTGTTCTATTCACGCGGCACCGTTGCTGTAGCGTATCGGCACAGCGAAGAAGACACGATGCAATACCTGCATCAAGAGGATCTTGACGAACCTACGTTTCACATCAAGAAGCTTGAGGACTGCTCCGAGAAGTGGCTGAGGGCGATCTCGCAACCGCGTGTCATTGATTCGCTCCTTCAGAAAATGGTTGCGGAGCTTGAGGCGCAACACACGTCAGTCAGCGCCAGCATTCGAAACATCGGACAAACGCTGAACGTGCCCGTGAGAAATGCTGAGGACGCTCTCGAAGCCGCAGCACGCGAGTTGGGCTATGACGATGTCATCAGCGAGTGGCAGAGTGCCCAAGCTGCCGTGTACCGCGATCCGCGCGATGCAATTACGCGGGCTTCCAGCCTTGTCGAGACGGTCTGCAAGCATGTGCTGACCGCGAGGGGCGTCCAGTTTCCGTCAGACCTGACCATTCAGGGGTTGCTGAAGAGCGTGCTGAAGGTTCTCGGCTGGAGTCCTGAGTCGCAGGCCAACGAGGATCTTCGGAAAACAGCTGGCGGGATCATGACCGTCATTTTCAGTCTTGGCGCGTGGCGGACTCATGAAGGAACTGCGCACGGTCGCGCGCCTGGAGACCGCATGCCGACGCACGTCGAAGCGCGTCTCGCCGTCAACTTGGCAGGCGTGGCCTCGACGTTCCTGATGGAAGCGGCAAATCGGTCAAGAGACGGATCGCCATTAGGTTCTTGACATGGATCGAGACGAAATGGTTCGTGAGACGTACGCGCACTTTGGGCTGGCTATCTTCCGGGCCCAAGGCCTTGAACACGCCATCGTGAACGCAATGGTAGTTGCCCGAATGCCGGATCGTGCGCGAATTACCCGGAACGACATCGACGCCTTCATGGATCGGCACTTCAAGCAAACACTTGGTCAGCTCATGCGAGCTCTGAACAAGTTCGTCACAGTGCCTTCGGATGTGACAGACGTTCTCGACCGAGCGCTGACAAGACGCAATTGGCTGGCGCACGACTACTTCCGCGAGCGCGCCGCTGAGTTCATGACCAACAGTGGCTGCCTTCAGATGATCAGCGAACTACAGGCGGCGCAACAACTCTTTGCTGACGCCTCCGGGGCGCTTGATGACCTCGTTCGGCCCATCCGTGAGCAGTTCGGAATCACGGACGCAGCGATTGCATCCGAAGTCGAGGCCAGCACGTGACGTCACTCGACGATGTCTACCGCAAGTTCGGTGAGGTGGCAGAAGCGGCGCAGCTTCTGGAAACTGAGCTGGGAAACCACCTACTCGAGCGTCGCGGGCGTGAACACGGTTGGTATGAACAACCAAATCCCGTAGCCGCTCGGGCGGCGCTGGACCAAATTGACCGCAGCACTCTAGGTCAGCTTCTCCGACAACTGCCAGGGCTCAAGGAGAACAGCGACGATGCGACTGACCTGCTCGTGCGCGCATTGGACGAACGGAACCGGCTGTTTCATTCCTTCTATCGCCAGCACAACTTCAGAAGGAATTCGACGGACGGCTGTCAGGTGATGCTCGATGATCTAGAGTCGATCCACGAGATCATCATCACCGCGTATAAGTTCGTGCTGCGGACTGTAGGCATTGATTTGGACGCGATTGTCTTGGACAAGCTGCCATCCAAGCACCTCGACCTCGACTGACAGATCGCCTGTCAGGTTTCTTGTTGGCGGGCGGCGTACGGCTTTGGTATCATGCCCACTGGATCGAAATAGGCGCGCACCGCTCTCCCAAGGGCTAACGCGTGATCCCCGTCGATTACGGTGAATCGACGCGAGTTGACCATTTTCACCAAGATGGAGGGTAGTGGTGTGGCTGAAATCTCCTCGCCGTCGGAACGTCTTGCCGACGCCTACAAACGCCTCGTCGTCGCGGCTGCAAGTCATCGATCGGCATCCCACGAATTCACGAAGCCGTTTGCGGAAATCGAGCGTGCAATAAAGGACCTAAACCTACCTGTCGCCACGTGGCAAAAGATTGCGGGCGGCGAGGACAACTACGGCGGCTATTGGAGCCGTGATGTTGGCTACGCCAGAACCAAGGGCATTTGGGGACTCGCGCTTCGGTCTGTGCGTGGTCACGAGTCTTGGGAGGAAGACGACAGTGAACAATGGCCTTTCGACGAAGCTCCGAGTTCGCTGCGCTTGGAAGCGTTAGAAAAGCTGCCCGACCTGCTCGAACAGATCATCAAGAACGCGGAAAAGACAACGCGGAAGCTCGAAGAGAAAACGCCTGAAGCGCAAGATCTGGCACGTGCCATCAAGGATGCCTCCGCTGAACTACGTGAAGAGGCGAAGCGGCTTAAGGGGCGTGCGCGATGACGACGATCAGCGAACTCGGCGGATTGTTTGTCCTTCTGTCGGCGCTCATGACTCCGCTGCTCTATGCGATCTACAAGGGACACGACGTCAGCTTTCATCTCCACTTGCGCCGTAGAAACAGGCGGCGATGACATCATGAACGCGGTTCCAGTGTCGACTCCGTCGAAATTGTGGTCGGCGTGAGCGATGGCATTACAGTGGTTTGACGGCGCCAGCTGGCAGGACTACATCACGACGGTCATCTGCTCGGACTTCCGACAGTTTGGTGACGTGGTGAAGACGCGAATCCTGCCAGTCTTCGATGGCATAAAGGACGAGGCCGACGATGTTGCGATCCGCAGCTATCAGGACGGTTTGGCCCAAGCGTCGATACACCTTTGGGATGAACGGAGTCTCATCCACTCCGCTGAAATGACTGGCTTCCAGCATCACGAGATGCTGACGTCGATGAAGTGGGCCACGATTCGTCCGACGCGAGATCTACCGCGGCGTCATCGTCTGGAACAAATCACGCAAGCGCGACGACACGCGCCAAGTGAATCAGCGGCCGCGCCCCGAGTCGGAGTGGCTGCGCTACGACGCACCCGATCTCCGCATCATCGACGAAGCGCTGTGGCGGCGCGTCCAGCAGAGACTGGAGGAAGGCGCGACGCTCGCCGCGCGGCTGACGAATGGCCGCTTGCAGGGCCGACCGCCGAAGACGCCAACCAACAACCTGCTGGCGGGCTTGGCGAACTGCGGCCTCTGCGGCGGCAGCTTGGTCGTTGAGAAAAGCCCCAGAAAGCACGGCCGGGTGCCGGAATACATCTGCTACCGCCACCGCGCGACCGGCGCATGCGAGAACGCGCTCCGCATGCCGGTCGCGGAGTTGAACGAGGCGGTCCTTCAGGCGATCGAAGCCCACGCCCTCACGCCCGAGGCGATCGAACAGGTGATCCACCTCTCAGAGCGGAGCGACACGGCTGAACACCAAGCGCGGCTGGCCCGAGAGCGGAAGGATGTCGAGAAGAAAGTCGGGCGGCTGGTCGCGGCCGTCGCCGAGGCCGGTGACGTGGCCTCGCTGGTCGAGAAGCTGCGTGAGTTGGAAGCGCGACTCAAGGCCATCGACCATGAGGTCAGAACCCTTCAGCCCGTCCCACACTTGCCCCCGAATGTGATCGAGAACCGGCTGGCCGAGTGGCGGCGGATTCTTCGAGGTTCGACCACTCAGGGCCGCACGGTGCTTCAGAAGATTCTCAAAGGTCGGCTGACCTTCATGCCACGCGCGGACGGGCTCGGATACGACTTCTCAGGTCCGACGCGCTTCGACAAGCTCTTTACAGGCGTCTCCTGCCCGCCAGCGCCCGCGTGGATCGCGAACGATCGGCGGGGGCTGGAGAACACGAGCCCGGACGATACGTTCGATGGCGACTATGGGCGGCTGCTGGAACGCGCTTACGAGAAGAGCGTAAAAGTATTGGCGTCCCCGGCGGGAATCGAACCCGCGTCTCGGCCTTGAAAGGGCCGCGTCCTAGCCGCTGGACGACGGGGACACACGAACCTGAGAATCCGCAGCACCCGTTCGTCCCGTCGAACCCGTAGGACCCGCAGTACCCGCGCTCTCGCAGCCGTTAAGATTAACACGCCATGCGGCCACGCCCTCTGACCTCCGTCCTCGTACTTACCCTTGCCCTCTGCCCCCTGCCCTCTGCCCTCGAGGCTGTGCAGGCCCAGCGTTCATTCAATGTCGTCGAAGCGACCATCGCGGACATCCATGCGGCGTTCAAGGCAAAGCGGCTGACGTGCGCGGCGCTCGTGGATGCGTACCTCGCGCGAATTGCGGCGTACGACAAACAGGGGCCATCGCTGAACGCAGTCGTCGTTACGAACCCTGAAGCGCCGAAGCGCGCGGCCGAGTTGGACCGCGAGTACGCGCGACGTGGATTGACCGGCCCGCTCCATTGCATCCCAATGGTCGTGAAGGACAACTACGAGACGATCGGACTGCAAAGCGCCAACGGATCGAAATCGATGGAGGGCTTCGTCTCGGACAAGGATGCCTTCCAGGTTGCCCGCATCAAAGCCGCCGGCGCCATCGTCATCGCCAAGACCAACATGGCTGAGTTCGCGTTCAGCCCTCAGGAATCGCTGAGTTCCATCCAGGGACACACGAAGAACCCGTACGGTCTCGATCGCGTGCCGGCCGGATCGAGCGGCGGCACCGCCGCATCCGTTGCCGCGAGCTTCGCGGCAGTCGGACTCGGCAGCGACACTGGCAACTCAATCCGCGGGCCGTCTGCGCACAACGCCCTCGTAGGGATTCGTTCAACGATGGGCCTCACGAGCCGCGCGGGCGTGGTCCCGCTGAGCTACCTGGCCGATATTGCCGGCCCGATGGCGAGGACGGTTGAGGACGCGGTTCGTGTCTTCCAGGTCGTCGTCGGCGAAGACCCGGAGGATCCAGTCACGGCAAGAAGTCACGGCCGGAAGATTCCGAACTACAGCGCATCGCTTGTCCGCACAGGACTCAAGGGCGCGCGGATCGGCATTCTGCGACAGGCCTACGAGCGGCCGAATCAAACCGTCGACGATGAAGTCGTCAAAGTGTTCACGCGCGCGCTCGAAGACCTGAAGAAGGCGGGCGCGACGGTTGTTGACGGCGTCACGATCGAACGCGTGCAACGGCAGCAGGTCCAGGGCGGCGGTTCGTGCCGCGGCTTCAAGTACGACATCAATGACTATCTGGCCACGCGGGGCCAGAAAGCGCCCGTTCACTCCCTTGAAGAGATCGTGGCATCGGGCAAGTTCGACCCCTCGGTCGCCAACCGCTTGAAGCAAGCACAGTCTGGCAATCTTGGCGCGGGCCCGGACAGCGAGGCGTGCAAGGCAGACGCCGGGTATCGCGAAGCATTCGGCGCCGCAATCATCAAGGTGATGGACGAACAAAAACTGGACGCGCTCGTGTACCCGACCTGGAGTCACCCGCCGCGGCCCATCGTCGCTGACGCTCAGACACCCACCGGCGACAACAGCCAGGTGTATTCGCCGACGTCGGGCTTCCCCGCCATCACCGTGCCGATGGGCTACACGCGCGAGACGCTGCCGGCCGGCATGACGTTCCTCGGCCGGGCGTGGGACGAGCCGCGTCTCATCAAGCTTGCGTACGGATACGAGCAGGCGACGAAGCATCGACACGCTCCCGCCTCGACGCCGCCGCTCGGCGCCGTGAAGTAGTGCAAACCACGCTTTTCACACTCGCGGCACTTGCCTGCTTCGCCGCGAACAGTCTGCTCACCCGCGGCGCGCTCGGGCCCGGGTGGCTGGACGCGCCAGGATTCACGATCGTCAGACTCACAACCGGCGCTGCGATGCTGGCTGTCCTGTTGCGGCTTCGAGGGACTGCCGCCGGAGAACGTGGCTCCTGGCGATCGGCGTTCGCTCTCGCAGGTTACGCCGTCGCGTTCACGATCGCGTACACGCGCATCGGCGCCGGCGTAGGGGCGTTGCTCCTCTTCGGCGCAGTTCAAGTGACGATGATCGGAACGGGACTCGTGAAGGGTGAACGCCCACTCGCTCGCGACTGGCTCGGACTGATCCTGGCCGCCGGCGGTCTCGCCTGGCTCACGTTGCCGGGGGCAAGCGCGCCGGATCTCACCGGCGCGCTGCTCATGGTGATCGCCGGCGCGGCGTGGGGCGCGTATTCCATCATCGGCCGGCGCAGCCGCGATCCGCTCGCCGCGACCGCGGGTAATTTCTGGCGCGCGGCCATATTGGGCGCGATCGCGCTTGGCTGGTTTCACGCCCCCGGCTCGCTGACGTGGCCGGGCGTGCTCCTCGCCGCCACCTCCGGGGCCATCGCCTCCGGCGTTGGATACACCTTTTGGTACAGCGCACTCCCGCATCTCACCGCCTGGCGCGCGGCGCTGGTGCAGCTCTCAGTGCCGGTGATCACCGCGCTCGCGGCCATCGCGCTGCTCAATGAGACCTTCTCGTCGCGCCTGGCCATCGCGACGGTGCTGGTCGCGGCGGGGGTGGGTGTCACGTTGGCCCGCCGGACGTGATTGGCCCGGCTGGGTCTTAAGACCCGGCCTCCATTTGAGCTATCTTGTTGGGCGATGTCCGAACGAACGGCCCCTTCACTGGTGAAGCTCGATGAACTCCTGGCGGCGATAAAGACGCTGCCGGCCAGCTCTGCGAAAGACGAGATCCTCGAGACCACTGAGGCGCTGAGGCGCGCCGTCGCCGCGTTTCACATGGAGGCCATCCGCTTCCGCATGTACTCCGTAGAGCGTCAGTTGCGGAAGGACGGCAACGCGAAGTGCCAGGAAGCCTTCGAGAGCGTGCGGCACGAGCTCGAGACGGCGGGTTTCCACACGAGATCGCACGCCGCGCCGGGACAAACCACGTAGATTGGTGATTTGGCGATCTGGCGATTTGGCGATCTGGCTCACGCCAACAGAGCCGCCAGCGCTGAATCTACCGGAGTAAGGGAAGAGATCTCGGCGACCTTCACGTCCCGCGCGGGCAGGCGGCGCCAGTTGAACCAGATCGGTCTGATGCCCGCCGCCAGTGCGCCGGCGATGTCGGTGTCCCAGGCGTCGCCAACCATCACTGTCTCCTCAGCCTGCAGACCGAGTGCATCGAGAGCCGCCTGGTAGATCCCAGTCGCCGGCTTCGCGATGCCTACGGCTTCCGACGTGATGAGCGCATCGACATGCGCTTCGAGCGCGCAGCCTTTCATCTTCTGTTGCTGTTCAGCGGTGAGGTTGTTCGTAACGATGGCGATGGAGAGATCGCGAGCTCTGAGTACTGTGAGGAGTTCGACGGCGCCTGCGACCGCGCGCCAGTTGGATTGATAGGCGGCGCGATACCGCATCGCCAGGTCCCATGCACGTGACTGACCTGTTTCGTCCGCACCAGCGTCCGCGAGCAGCCGCCGGAATCGCTCGCGTCGCGCGTCGTCGATCGATATGCGGCCCGCAACTACTTCACGATGAATGCTTTCCAGCACGTCGCTGTGGCGGCGCCGGAGCTCGGCGAGACTCCAGACCGAGAACGTCGCGTCCTCGCCGCGCAGCACCGCCGTGGCGCATTCGGTCGCGTGGTTGTGATCGAAAAGCGTGTCGTCCAGATCGAACAACACGCCCCGCAAGGCGTGCGTCATGCGTCGAGCAGGAAATCGAAGCCGTAGGCGTTCTCTGCGCCTGCAACCTTCTTCATTACAAGCGCCGGCTTGAACTGTGAATCACGCGCCGCAACCGAGTCATCCGGAAAGAACAGCACTGTCGCGAGCGGCTTCTTCCCTGCCGGCGCGATGCGAACACCGATGCGACGAGCCCGTCCCGCGAGTGCTCCCGGCACGACCGTCGTCAGCGAATAGCGGCCCTCGGCATCCGTCAGCACGGCTCCGCGAAGCCGAAAGCCTGTAGCCTGCAACTTGCCGTCTGGGCCGGCCTGCCAAAAGTCGACCCGGGCGCCCTTGATTCGGCCGCAGGTCAGCCCGGTCACGTAACCAGCAAGGGTCATGCGCGTCCCAGTCTCACCAGGGTCGATGAGGCTGGAACGCACCGGTGCGCCCGGACGGTAGTCGGTGCCCAGTACGGCCGGCGTCAGGTCGTCCTTGCAGGGCGGCGCCGGCAACAGAAACTTGTCGAGCCCGTTCTGGGCCGTCTCGCCCCGCGCCGTACCGGCCGCAACCGGCACCGTGGCAGCGAGTACGGCGAGGAACTCCCGGCGGGTCGGCGGCATATATAATCTGATGTTAGTCGATCGAACGTTTTCCCAGCCTTTGAAGGAGTTCACGTGCCCTACCCTGAATATCTCGTCGCACCCATGCGCCAGGAATTGGTGGCCGTCGGAGCGCGCGAGTGCCGCACGCCCGCGGATGTTGATGACGTCTTGAAGCAGCCCGGCACCACGATGATGGTGGTCAATTCCGTGTGCGGCTGCGCAGCCGGCAAGGCGCGTCCCGGCATCGCGATGGCGCTGCAGCACGAAGTGCGGCCGAAAAACATCGCCACGGTTTTTGCCGGAGCCGACATCGACGCCACCGACCGCGCGCGTCAACTCATGACCGGCTTTGCGCCATCGTCGCCGTCGATCGCCCTCTTCCGTGACGGCAAGCTCGTGTACATGGTCGAACGGCGCGACATCGAACAGCGCACGGCGGAAGGCATCGCGGACCTGCTGACGCTCGCCTTCGACAAGCACTGCGCTTAGTCTCAATTTGGCGATTTGGGGATTTGGCGATCTGGCGATCTGGCGATTTCAAATCACCAGATCACCAGATCACCAAATCACAAATCACCAAATTCAAATGTCTTGCCGCAGAATCGTGTGGTCTCTGTCTGAGCCGGTGGAAATGATCGCCGCCGGCACGCCACTCGTCTCTTCCAGTCTGGCGATGTAGCGGCGGGCGCCGTCGGGCAGCTTATCGAAGTCGGTGATGCCAAGTGTCGGCTGCGACCAGCCGGGAATCGTCTCGTAGATCGGCTCGCAGGCCGCCAGCTGCGACACTTCGCTCGGCATCTCGGTCAGCACTTCTGAACCGCAGCGATAGGCCGTGCAGATCTCCAGCTCCTTCAGGCCGTCGAGCACGTCGAGCTTGGTGATAGCCAGCGCGTTGAGACCATTCACGCGGGCGGCGTAGCGCACGGCAACCGCGTCGTACCAGCCGCACCGACGCGGCCGGCCTGTTGAAGCGCCGTACTCCATTCCCGTTTCACGAAGCCGCTCGCCCATTTCACCGAGGAGCTCCGTCGGCAGCGGTCCCGCGCCGACGCGGGTCGTATAGGCCTTGGCCACGCCAAGCACCTTGCCGATCGCGCTCGGTCCAACGCCCAGGCCCGTGGCCGCGCCGCCGGCGGTCGAATTCGAGGACGTGACGAACGGATAGGTACCGTGATCGATGTCGAGAAGGGTTCCCTGCGCACCCTCGAACATCACGCGCTTTCCCGCCGCGAGCTCGTTGTGGAGCCGCAGCGACGTATCGGTGACGAACGGCTTGAGGCGGACCCAGACCTTTCGCAGATCCGCGAGCACGTCCTGCCACTTCATCTCGTTGTTGCCGACCAGACGATTCCGCGCGGCGACATTCTCGCGCACCGCCGCAGCCAGCGCGCCATCGTCCGCGACGTCGCGAAGATCGCCGACACGGATTCCGCGACGGCCAATCTTGTCCTCGTATGCCGGCCCGATACCGCGCGACGTCGTTCCAATCTTCTGCTCGCCGCGCCGGGCTTCCGACAGCACATCGAGCTCCCGGTGATACGGCAGGATGACGTGGGCCTTATCGCTCACGAGCAGGCGGCCCGCGACGTCGATGCCCATCGGGGCCAGCTTGTCGAGCTCAGCGAACAGTGCGTGGGGATCGACGACGACGCCGTTGCCGATGATGCAGATGATCCCGGGCCTTAGGATGCCTGACGGAATCAGATGCAGTACGAACTTCGTGCCGCCGACGTACACCGTGTGTCCGGCGTTGTGTCCGCCCTGATAGCGCGCGACCACCGAGAAACCAGGTGTCAGTAAATCAACGATCTTTCCCTTGCCCTCATCGCCCCACTGGGCGCCAAGCACGCACAGATTCATGTCGCTAAGATGATACCCTTGGCGGCCGACGGAAATGGTTTTTCTCGACGGTTCCACACTCACACTCGATCAGCTTTCACTCGTCGCGCACGGACGCGAACGGGTTGACCTCGATCCCGCGGCGCGCGAGCGCGTGCGCGCCTCGCGCGCCGTCGTCGAACGCGCCGCCGCCAGCGGCCTCGCCGTCTACGGCGTGAATACCGGTTTCGGCGCGCTGGCGGACGTCGCGATTCCTTCACATCAGCTCGACCGCCTGCAGCTCAACCTGTTGCGCAGCCATGCCGCGGGCGTCGGCGATCCGCTTCCGTCGCCCGTCGTGCGCGCCATCATGACGCTCCGCGCCAACGTCCTCGCGAAGGGCTTTTCGGGGATTCGTCTCGAGACACTCGATGCGCTCATCGGGCTGATCAACGCGCGCGTACATCCGCGCGTGCCGTCTCGCGGTTCGGTCGGCGCGAGCGGCGATCTGGCGCCGCTCGCGCATCTCGCGCTCGTCCTCGTCGGCGAAGGCGACGCCGAGCACGACGGCGCCGTCGTCTCCGGCGCCGACGCCCTCGCGCGCGCCGGCCTCCGGCCGGTCGCGCTCGGGCCGAAGGAGGGCCTGGCGCTGATCAACGGCACGCAGGCCAGCGCCGCCGTGCTGGGGCTCGCCGTGCTCGACGCGGAGCGCCTCGCGCGCGCCGCCGACATCGCGACCGCGATGTCGGTGGACGCGCTGCGCGGGTCGTTCCACGCGTTCGAGGCGCGGATCCACGCGGCCCGGCCGGTCCCCGGCCAGGCCGCGTCGGCCGCCAATCTGCTCCGGCTCGGCGCCGGCAGCGGCATCAACAGGTCCCACGAGAACTGCGGCAAGGTACAGGACGCCTACGCCCTTCGCTGCGCCCCCCAGGTCCACGGCGCGGCGCGCGAAGCGATCGGCTTCGCGCGCCGTTTCGCCGAAATCGAGGCCAATTCCGCGACCGACAACCCGATGGTCTTTGCCGATTCCGGCGACATCGTCTCGGGCGGCAATTTCCATGGGGCGCCGGTCGCGCTCGGCGCGGACACGCTGGCCATCGGCCTGACGCAACTCGCGTCGATCAGCGAGCGGCGTACCGACCGCATGATGACGGCGCACGAGAGCGGCCTGCCGTCATTCCTGATTCGGGACTCCGGCCTCAACTCCGGCCTGATGATGGCGCACGTGACCGCCGCCGCGCTGGTCTCCGAGATGAAGACGCTCGCACATCCAGCCGCCGCGGACTCGATCCCGACGTCCGCGGGACGCGAAGATCACGTCAGCATGAGCATGTGGGCTTCGCTCAAGGCCGCGCGTGTCGTTGAGCTTGCAACCGACGTCGTATCGATCGAAGTGCTCGCGGCCTGCCAGGGCATCGACCTTCTGGCGCCGCTCGCCACGTCGCGCGCCCTTACCGCCGCGCACGCGGCCGTGCGGCGCGACGTGCCGACGATCGACGTCGATCGATCGCCGGCACTTGACATTCACAGAATTGGCGTACTCATTCGCACGGGCGCGCTCGAACGCGCGTGCGGCGAATCACTCGCGTGACGGAAACTGTGTTGACACTGTCGGGAGCGTTCTTTAGAGTGGCAACTTCCCTGTCTCGCATCTGAACTTGTAGTTCGTTCATGTCCACCGCCGACACCCGCACCGTTCGCGCGCCACGAGGCACGTCACTCAGCTGCAAAGGCTGGCCTCAGGAAGCGGCGATGCGAATGCTCATGAACAACCTCGATCCGGACGTCGCGGAACGCCCGGACGATCTCGTCGTCTACGGCGGCTCCGGGCGCGCCGCGCGCAGCTGGCCCGCCTTCGACGCGATCGTGCGCTCGCTGAAGTCACTCGAGCATGACGAAACGCTGCTCGTGCAGTCCGGCAAGCCGGTCGGCATCTTCCGCACCAGCCCGTGGGCGCCGCGGGTCCTCATCGCCAATTCCCTGCTGGTGCCGGCCTGGGCCAACTGGAAGACCTTCCGCGACCTCGAGGACCGCGGCCTGACGATGTACGGGCAGATGACGGCGGGCTCGTGGATTTACATCGGCACGCAGGGAATCCTGCAGGGTACGTACGAAACGCTGGCGGCCGTGGCGCGGCGGCATTTCGCGGGCTCCTTGAAGGGCACACTCACCGTGACGGCCGGCCTCGGCGGCATGGGCGGCGCCCAGCCGCTGGCCGTGACCATGAACGAAGGCGTCGCGCTGGTGATGGAAGTAGACCCCTCGCGCATCGCCCGGCGGCTCGCGACGCGGTACCTCGACGAATCGACAGAGTCGCTGGACGAAGCGCTGGCGCGGGCCGACGACTATCGGCGCCGGGGCGTCGCGCGCTCGATCGGCCTCGTCGGCAACGCCGCGGACGTTCTGCCGGCCATGATCGCGCGCGGGATCATCCCTGAAGTCCTGACGGACCAGACCTCGGCACACGATGCGCTGCAGGGCTACGTGCCGAACGGCATGAGCCTGGCTGATGCGGTGCGCCTGCGCGCGTCCTCGCCGGACGAGTACATCCGCCGCTCGATGCAGGCCATGGCCGTGCACGTGCAGGCGATGCTCGACATGAAGGCGCGCGGCGCCGTGACGTTCGACTACGGCAACAACATTCGCGCACAGGCACAACAGGCCGGCGTCTCGGCGGCATTCGACATTCCCGGCTTCGTGCCCGAGTACGTGCGGCCGCTCTTCTGCGAAGGCAAGGGACCGTTCCGCTGGGCGGCGCTCTCGGGCGATCCGGCGGACATCCATGCCACAGACGAGCTCGCGCTCAGGATGTTCTCCAGCAACGAACCGCTCTGCCGGTGGATACGCATGGCCCGCGAGCGGGTTGCGTTCCAGGGTTTGCCGGCACGCATCTTCTGGCTCGGCCAGGGCGAGCGCGCGGAATTCGGACGCGCGCTGAACGACCTCGTCCGCACCGGCCAAGTCAGCGCGCCGATCGTGATCGGGCGCGATCACCTCGACACAGGATCGGTCGCGTCACCCAATCGCGAGACCGAGGGCATGCGCGACGGCAGCGACGCGATTGCCGACTGGCCCGTCCTCAATGCCCTGCTCAACACGTCGTCGGGCGCGACGTGGGTGTCGGTGCACCACGGCGGCGGCGTCGGGATCGGCTATTCGCTCCACGCCGGCATGGTGATCGTCGCCGACGGCACGCACGAAGCCGACGAGAAATTGCAGCGGGTGCTCACGAACGATCCGGGTACCGGTGTGATGCGCCACGCGGACGCGGGTTATCCGGATGCCATCGCGACCGCGCACCGCCACGGCCTGCGGCTGCCGATGATCGCAAGCGCCCGCGGCCGTCGGGAGGATAGCGAGTCCGCGAGCGCCGGAGCGACGCGAGTGGGGGTGGGGCCCCACGAGCAGCCAAAAGAGGATGGCGGGCGATGATCGTCGAGCGTCCCGGAGTCGAGCGGCGCATCCTGGAGTCACTCCAGGCCGGCCGCATCCCGGTACTGCTTGGCGGCTGCGCGATCGGACGGACCTCACTGCTGCTGCGCGTGCAGCAACAGCTCGGCGCGGATCGCGCGCAATACGTCGATTTCGGCGCAGCCGCGACGACACCGGAACGCTGCCTCGCGGCCGTCCTTGCCAGTACGTCGGTGCGCTCGTCTCAAGGCGCTCCGCCTTCCTCGACGACACCCAGAGCAGCGTTCGACAGCATGCTGGCGTACTTCGATCTCGCAGCCGGGCCTGGCGGCGCGACGGCGACGTTCGTCATCGACGAATTCCTCGACGTGCGCACGTTCGAGAACTTTCCGGGACTGAGGCAGGTCGTGCGCGATCTTGTGGCGCGCCTGGCGGCCAGTCCGACCGGGTTCGTCCTCGCCTCGCGCTTCACCTTCCGAACCCACCGGTTGCTCCGGGACGCGCCCGCGCGTTTTGAAGTCGTGCACATCCCGCCGATGACAACGTCGGAAGTGCAGGCCTTCGCGCTTCGCTTCGACGGCGGTCGCGCGGAGGGTCCCGCGGCCCAGGCTCCGCTGATCGCCGCACTCACCGGCGGCCGCGCCGGGTACGCGCATCTCTTGCTCGAAGGCCTTACGGCAATGGGACCGGCGACGGATCCCATTGCGGCGCTCGCGAGTCTCTTTGCCCCTGAAGGCCGGATGACCGCGCGCTGCCGCGAAAGCTACGAATTCCGGCTGCATCGTGCCAGGGGCTACGGCGCGCTCAAGGCCATCCTCGGCATCCTGGCCGACGACGAGCCCCAGAACCTGACCGAGATAGCGCATCACCTGCAGCGCACGCCTGGGTCGACGAAGGACTATCTCTCGTGGCTCGAGGATGTGGACGTCATTTCGATGCATGGGAAGCGCTACTCGTACGACGACCCGCTCGTGCGGCTCTACGTGCGCCTGTACGCGAGGCCGGTCCCGCCCACCGATGCCGATATCGTGCGAGAGGTGCGCGCGTACGCGCAGGCCAGGCTTCCGCAGATGACGCCCACGCCGGTCGCCGTGACCGCCGCGTCCGCGGTTTCCGACCGGACAGCCGACGCCGAACGCGCGTCGGGGATTATCGAAATCGATTGATCCGGCGGGCTGAAGCCCGCCGGCTACAGCAGTCACACGTGGTCGGCGGGCTTTAGCCCGCCGATTCGCCCAGCGCCGCCTTGGCCGCCTGCTGCTCGGCTTCCTTCTTCGATCGTCCGGACGCCCGCCCGATTGACTGGCCTCCGACGATGACTTCCACGTCGAAGCGCTTGCGGTGTTCGGGGCCGTCGGCGCCGACCAGACGATAGTGCGGCAGGCCACGCCCCGCCGCCTGCATCTGCTCCTGCAGCGCTGACTTCCAGTCCTCGGTGAAACTTGCTTCGGCGGCACGGTCTCCAGCCGCCTTCACCAGCGGCTCGAAACGCGAAAAGATGAACTCGCGCGCGGCGTCGATGCCGCCGTCGAGATAGATCGCCGCGATGACGGCCTCGAAGCTGTCCGCAAGGATCGCGTGCTTGTGACGGCCGCCGGTCTTCTCTTCTCCGCGCCCGAGCAGCACGAAGTGACCAAGGTCCATGGCTTCGGCGAGACGCGCGAGCGCCGCCGCCGAAACAATGCCGGCCTTGACCTTCGATTTGTACCCTTCGCTGTGCGTCGGAAACTGGTGGAACAGCAGATCCGCGATCACGAAACCGAGGACGGCGTCACCGAGGAACTCGAGCGATTCGTTGTCGATCACGCCGCCCGACGCGTCCTCGTGCGCGCGCGATCGGTGCGTCAGCGCGTGTTCCAGCAGACCGAGATCCTCGAACTTGTGGCCGATGCGCTCCTCGAGCGGTCCAAGGTGTTCGCTGAGCCTGCGGATCTCAGTCGCCGCGGCCTCGTCGAGGTGGCCGGCGATGATCTCGCGCGCGCGACCCGAATACTCGGCGCTGACGGCGATCGCAAACTCCGCCTGGCCGAACCTCATCGAGAAGATCGCCTGCGGCAGCGCAGACGCCACGGTCGCGTCGATGCCGTGCGCGTCGAGCAGGCCGCGCACGACTTCCGCCTCGATCGATGAATGCGTCCGGAACACCTCGACTGGAGGACGGACGTCCTGCTGCTCGGCCATCACTACGCCGCCTCCGGCTCCTCGAACTTCACGACGATCATCGTCATGTCATCGTGGGGCTCGGCGTCGCCAACGAACGAGCGCACTTCGCGGACGACGCGCTCGCGGATTCCCGGCGCGTCGAGCGCGTGATGGCTCGCCACGACGCGCGCGAGAGCGGCGTCGCCGAAGAGCTCTCCGTTGATGTCCGTCGCCTCCGAGATGCCGTCCGTGTACAGAACGAACACGTCGCCAGGCCGGATCGCGCGGGTGTGCTCCTCGAGCACCTGACTGAAGCGCTCAGCCGCGCCGGGCAGGCGCAGCCCGAGCACCATGCCGGACGGAATCACCACTTCACTCTGGCCACCGGACACGATCAGGAGCGGGGTGTGCCCTGCCCGCGCGCACGTCATCGTGCGCGCATCGAGATCGATGACCATGTAGGTCATCGTGATGAAGCTGCGGTTGTCGAGGTGGGCCGACAGCAGCCGGTTCGCCTCGATCATCAGGTCTCTCGGCGACTGCTCGCGCGCGCTCAGGGAGAGCATCAGCCCCTTCAACTCCGCCATGTAGAGCGCGGCCGATGTGCCCTTGCCTGACACGTCCGCGATCATGACGCCGAACTGCCGGGGGCCGAGCGTGAAAAAGTCGTAATAGTCCCCGCCCACTTCACGCGCGGGCTCGCAGAGATCGGCGATGGAGACGAACGGAAACACCGGCGGACTGGCCGGCAGGAGCGACTGCTGAATCTCGCGCGCAATGCGCAGCTCGTCGTCGAGCCGCTGTTTCTCGCGCTGGACATGCAGCGCGTGCTCCATGGCCGCGCTCATGCGATTGAACGACCGCGCGAGCTCGCCCAGTTGATCGCCGCTGTTCACCTTGATGCGATGCGCGAAGTCACCCACCTGCACGCGTTCCGTGCCCGTGAAGAGCTCGTGAATGGCAAAGGTGATCGTGCGCGCCAGCAACGCGCCGAAGAACACCGCGGCACCCTGAATCACCAGGAACAGCAAGGCCAGGGCCACGAGCAGAATGACCAGGCGATTCGCGTCGTCTTTACCGAAGGAATTATTCGCCGCGACCTTCGACCACAAGCGACCCAGCGGCGCGTCCAGGCTGAACGCGGCCCGGCCGCTGTCACCGGTACGCCAGTCGCGGCACTCGACCATGGCCACGGTGTACTGGAAGGCGCTGAACATGCCGACCTGTGGCGACGCGCTCTGCGTATCCGAAGACCCGCCGCATTCCTTGTCGAGCGAGGCGGGGCCGATTCGTTCCTTCGTGCGCGCCTCGATGACCGCCGCTATGTCGGCATCGACCGGCAGATCGACAACGATAAGTCTGGATTCGTCGCGGGTCTGCACTGCCGAACGAATCACGACCGTCCACTCAGTTGCCCCCGCCTGCTGGACTCCTATGACGGCGCGAAAGCCCGATGGCGCGCTCCGCAGCCAGCCAGGCACCTCTGAAGGCGCCGCCAGATGCCTCCAGGGCCCGGCTGTGACGAGCGGCACGGGTGGCGGTTTGACCTCCGGCTTCGCGGGGGCGGACGGGCGCAGTGTGACCGGAGCCGCAGGCACCGGAGAAAGTTCCGGCTTCGCGGGCGGCGGCAACGGAACCACCGCCACTGACAACATCGGGTACCGCGTCGCGTAGGTCAGATACTTGCGGTTGATGGTTTCCAGCGCTCCCGCGGGCGTCCGCCCGATCTCAGACGCCGATGTTTCCGCGATCTGCTGGACGTCGTCGGCAATATCCGTGAAGCCCTCATGGAACATGTAGCCGGCGACGTTCTGATACGCGACGAGCCCGCTCACGAATGTGAGCGACACGACGAGCAGCACCGGCACGAAACCCAAAAAGACGTACGACAGGATCAGCTTCTCGCGCACTCGCCAGAGAAGGCGGCCGCTGTTCCTCGAGACGAAGATCACGGCCAGCCAGACGGCGGACACGAACCACGCGAGGCTGACGACCTTGCGAAAGACCTCGCCGATCTCCGGGAGCTCGACGATCTGCTTGATTGCGAAGAGGGCGAGAAGGATTCCCGTCGAGAGGACGAACAACCGTCCCGGCAGCGTGCGCACGATCGAGCGTGCATCGCGAGCGAAGCTGCTGCCGGAAGTCTCCACTGGGCGCGTCAAATTGCAAAGCGAATCATAACAGACTAAGGTACCGCGTCGACGCCATGAAATTGCCTGAACACGCGCGTTTTTCCACGGTTTGCATTCACGCTGGTCAGGATCCGGATCCGTCAACCGGCGCCATCATCACGCCGATCTTCCAGACGTCGACGTACGTGCAGGAGGAGCTCGGCAAGCACAAGTGATACGAGTACGCGCGGACGCAGAATCCGACGCGCGCGACGCTCGAAGCGAACCTCGCGGCCATCGAAGGCGGCCGCGGCGCATACGCGTACGCGTCCGGGCTCTCGGCGATCAGCGCGATCATGGCCCGCCTCTCACAAGGCGACCACGTGGTCGTGACGGACAACACCTACGGCGGCACGTTTCGCCTCGCGGACAAAGTGCTGAGGCGGTACGGCATCCAGTTCACGTTTGTCGACACCTCGGATACCGCGGCGACCGAGCAGGCGCTCACGGACAAGACGAAGCTCGTGTTCGTCGAGACGCCTACCAATCCGGTGCTCCGGCTCACGGACATCGCGGCTGTCGCGGACGTCGCGCATCGCCGGGGCGCGCTGCTCGCCGTCGACAACACGTTCTCGAGCCCGTGCCTGCAAAGGCCCCTCGAGCTCGGCGCCGACCTGGTCATGCACAGCACCACCAAGTACTTGAACGGCCACAGCGACGGCATCGGCGGCGTGGTCGTGGCCAAGAGCCAGGAAGACCTGGACTGGCTCAAGTTCATCCAGAACTCGGCCGGGGCGATTCTCAGTCCATTCGATTCGTGGCTCGTGCTCCGAGGCACCAAGACGCTGCCCCTTCGCATGGCGCAGCACACGAAGAATGGGCAGGCTCTCGCGGAGTTCCTGGAGAGGCATCCCAACGTGAAGCGGACGATTTACCCGGGGCTCTCCAGCCATCCCCAACATGCGCTGGCGAAGAAGCAAATGCCGAACGGGTGCGGCGGCATGCTGTCGTTCGAGGTCCAGGACTTCGAGGCGGCGCGCCGGGTCTTGAATGCTTTCAAGCTGATGGCGCTCGCCGAGAGCCTCGGCGGCGTCGAAACGCTCGTCTGCCATCCGGCCACGATGACGCATGCGTCCGTGCCGGCGGAACGACGGGCGGCCATCGGCCTCAGTGACAGCCTGATCCGGATATCCGCGGGCATCGAAGACATCGAGGACCTGAAGGAAGACCTCAATCAGGCCCTTTCCGCCGCGTAGCCGGACCTGCCGTGACTGAGTTTTTTGATTTCCTCCTCCACAGCGACACGCACCTTCTGGAGTTCGTCCAGGCGCACGGGCCGTGGATCTATGCGCTGATCTTCGCGATCGTCTTCGCCGAAACGGGCTTCGTCGTGACACCGTTCCTGCCCGGCGATTCGCTGCTCTTCGCAGTCGGCACGCTGGCGGCCGCCGGATCGCTCAATCCGTACTATTCGATTGCCCTGCTGTTCGCGGCAGCCTTCAGCGGCAACGCCGTCAACTACTCGATCGGCCGGCGGGTGGGGCCGAAGATCTTTCAGGCCACGGATACCAGCGGCCTCAGCCACAAGCTCCTCAACCGTGAGCACCTCAAGCGCGCGCACGAATTCTTCGAGCAGTACGGCGGCAAGGCCGTCGTGCTCGGGCGCTTCGTCCCGATCGTGCGCACGTTCGTCCCGTTCGTCGCCGGCGCGGCCCAGATGACGGCTGCGTCGTTTGTCTTCTACAACGCCATCGGTGCCGCCGCCTGGGTCGGCCTCTGCGTGGGCGCCGGCCTCGCCTTCGGCAATGTGCCCATCGTCAAGAACAACTTCTCGCTGGTGACGATTGGCATCGTGATCGTTTCATTGCTGCCCGCAGTCATCGAGATCGTCCGCCACCGCGGCTCCAAGCACTAGCCTCTCCTCAAAACACACACTAAGACCACCAAGCTCTGCGCTCTCTAGGTGACCTTAGTGGTCTCTCTGTGTGTCTGAGGCGGTCAGCTCTCTCGTCTCGGCGCCACGCTCTTCTCGACCCAGAGCAGATATTCCTCGCTGCCGTTGACGATCGGCAGGACGATGAACTCCGGAACGTCGTAGGGGTGGCGGGCCTTCAACACTTCGAGGAGGGCGTCGATGGCATCGGCTGAGGTCTTGATCACCAGCTGCTGCTCACGATCGACCTGGGGAACACCGTCCCAGGTGTAGACCGAGGTCACGCCCGGGAGAATCGTCACGCACGCGGCAAGGCCGGCCGTGACGAGGTCCTGGGCAAGTGCAGGCGCATCGAAGTCGGCCGGCAGGGTCGTCAACGCCACAACGAGGTCGCTCATGCGTGCATTTTCTCCTGTACGGCCGATAAAGAATCTGATACAACATGTCGGCAATGCGCCCGGTTCAGCCTCAGGCCACGCCAGCGAACGCGCCCGCCGCCGAACGGCGTCCGCGCGTCCGTCACCGGCTGCGCACGCCGCAGGAAGCGCGCGCCTGGCGCCGGCGCATGACCGCGTATGCGCTTTTCGCCTTTGTGTTCGCGATGATGGTCAACGCGCTCGTCGGCGAGAACGGCTATCTTGCCACGCTCCAGGCCCGCAGCGAGCAGGCCCGGCTGGCCGGCCAGGTGGCGCGCGTTCGACTCAAGAACCAGGAAACCAGGGACGAGATTGAACGTCTACGCACCGACCCCAAGGCCCTCGAAGAGGCCGCCCGCCGCGAACTGAACATGATCAAGAAGGGCGAGACGGTCGTGATCGTCAAGGACAAGAAGAAGCAGTAGCTGCCCTGCCCCCCGGGGCGAGCCGAACGGTGCGGCTTCAGGAACGCCGCAGTTCTCGAATCAATTCCCGCAATCCGCTCGGGGCTCATTGTCGGACCGAAGGCATTAGCATAGCGCCATGGTCCTGCCGCCTCCCGTTCGAGTGTTCATTTCGTATTCATGGGACGCGCCCGCACACCAAACGCGCGTTCTTGAACTGGCTCAGCGGCTTCGTCGCGACGGCATCGACGCGTGGCTCGATCGCTTCACGGTGTTTCCGCAAGACGGTTGGCCGAGATGGATGGAACGCGAGGTGAGGCAATCAACGTTCACACTGGTCGTCGCTACGGAGAACTACGCGGAACGCTATCGCGGCGATGCCCCGAAGGAAGTTGGCCGCGGCGCAACCTGGGAGGGCGCGATCGTTACAAGCGCCCTGTACAGGGCTGGGGCGCGCAACGACAAGTTCCTGCCCGTCGTGTTTTCCAAGACAGACATCGGTCACATCCCGGAGCCTCTTCAGTCGTCGACCTATTTTCAGGTCGACACGGAAGAAGGCTACGATGCTCTCTACCGTCTGATTACCGGGCAGCCGAGCATCGTTCCAGCCAGTGTTGGGCGCGTTCGACACAGGCCGATCGCTCAAGAAGTCGCCCCCAAGGGCGCGCCGCGTGTCGAGTTGCCCATTCATGACCACGCGATCGTTCACTCGAATCTTCCGCGAATGCCCTACGGATTCTTCGGCCGCGAAGACGAGCTTCGTCGCATCGCGGACGTCCTGGCACCCGAAGCGCGTGCATGGGGCGTGCTAATCGATGGTCCTGGTGGAATCGGGAAGACGGCCCTTGCGATTCGGGCTGCGGAACTGACGCCCGTCGGACAATTCAGGCGAGTTGTGTTTCTGTCTTCAAAAACCCGCGAGTTGACACCAGATGGCGAGCGTGCGCTGGAGAACTTCGTCGTTCCCGCGTACCTCGACATGCTCAACAATCTGGCGAGGCAAATCGGCAAGCCCGAACTGACCAACCACAGCGACATTGAGCGTTCAGCGTTGTTGCAAGAAGCGCTGCAAACCGAGAACGCGCTGCTGATTTTTGACAACCTCGAGAGCCTCACAATGGGCGACCGGGAGCGCCTCTTCGAGTTTCTCTCGCGATTGCCCCGGGGCTGCAAAGCGATTGTCACGAGCCGGCGTCGCACGGACATAGATGCTCGCGTCATTCGTCTCGAGAGATTGGCCCAGCCGGCCGCCCTGGAATTTATTGCCAAGCTGGCGGAGGATCGTCCGTTGCTCTTCAAGGCAACCGACGCCGAGCGAGTCGAACTCTACGCGGGCACTGGGGGTAATCCCCTCCTCATTCGCTGGGTCGCCGGACAACTCGGCCAGGGCCACTGCCGGACAGTCAAAGATGCGCTGTCGTTCATTGCCAAGGCCCCGAAAGGTAACGACCCGCTTGAGTTCATTTTCGGCGATCTCGCCGCCTCCTTTACGGCGGCAGAAAGTCGAGCGCTCGCAGCCCTCAGTCATTTCACGCTGGCCGCGGAGGTGCGTTTCGTCGCGGAAGTAGCGGAACTGTCGCAGAGCGCTGCTCAAACCGCCCTCGACGATCTGGCTGGGCGCGCGTTGGTGACAGCCGCGGACTCCGAAGGGAGAACCTTCACCCTGATGCCTCAGGTGGCCCATGTTTTGCGGACGTCGAGGCCCAACGACGTGGATGCAGCAAAGGAACGTCTGGACAACTATGCCTACACACTGATCATGGAGAACACCGTCCGGGCGGACCAGTTTCATCAACTAGAAGGCCAATGGCCCGTTGTGGCTGCGGCATTGCCCGTCTTCCTTGAAGGACCGAATCAACGACTCCAGAGCGTTTGCGCTGCCCTGGTCAGTTTCTTTCACTACTACGGGCACCTTGATGAGTGGCTGTCGCTCGAGCGCCAGGCCGAGGAACGGGCGGTGCAGGCTCAGGATTGGCTTCAGGCAGGGTGGCGGGCCTACCGCGCTGGATACGCGCTCCGGCTGCTCGGGTTTTCACCGGACATCTTTGCGCACGCAGATCGCGCAGAGACCCACTGGAGGAGCGCAAAAGCCGGAGCACGAGAACACGCTGCCGCGCTTCAACTGCGCGGACTGGCCTACGCGCTCGCCGGAGATCATAGCAAGGCGATCGGGGCATTTCGCGGTGCCGTAGAACTCGATCGGGGTGTTGCTCCAGACAGCGCTGATGTGGCGAATGATCTGAACACCTTGGCAGGCGCGGAATTGTCGGCTGACGACCTGGTCAGCGCCGAGGATCATCTTCGAGAAGCCTTGCGAATCGCGAACGCCGCCGGATACGACGAAGGGGTTGCATATATCACGACCAACCTGACCGAGCTTGCCCTCCAGCGGAAGGACTGGGCCGCTGCCGAGGGGCTGGCCAGGACTGCTATGGACCTGTCTCGCAGGCTCGGCAGGAAGGCCCTGATCGCTCAGGACCACGTCCATCTGGCCAAGGCTCTCATCGGTCAGGGACTAGGCCATGAGGCTCGTTCGCATGCCAGTCGAGCTGTCGAGATCCTTAGCGTCCTGCCCTTTGTCCAGGAACTCGATCGAGCCCGCGCCGTTCTCGCGGACTGCCCCTAGCCAGAGGGCGCGCGCGGAAGCACGCCTCGACGGTGCGGCTTCAGGAAAGCCGCAATTCCCGAATCAATTCACGAAGATCGACCGACCGCAGTCTGGTGATCGCCACCGACATGTGGTGTCTCATCTGCGCAATCAGTGAGGCCGGCTTGGGCTGGGGAGGCGGTGTCTGAGGTACCACGACGGGCGCAGGTCGCCGGTGCAGGACGACGCGGAACATGGAGGTGCGCATCGGCACCGCTGATTCGTCCACGAACTCCCTGAAGGCGTCATGGTCGAAGCTCCTCGTCCTTTCGCGCGCGTTCCTCTCAATACCCACCAGCATAGCGCCTCTCCCCGTCGCTCCCCATTAGCAACAATGAGACCAGATTCCGCCGCGCAGAAACAGAGCCACTGCGCAGGGACCAATGGACCGCGATACTCAATGTGAGGCGGCGGCGATGTACTCACCGCCTTTGGGGCACGGCACTTCAACGCAACCACTTATTGTCGAACACGGGCGAATACCGGTAGTTCTTCCCGCAGAACATCGCCTCGTCGACGACGGTCCGGAACGAGGGGTCAGTGGTTCGCCGGACCTTCATGATGAAATCGACGTCAATGAACGCCGGATCATCGCGTCGTGATCGGCAAATGTTCTGGATACGGTTGAAGTACACGATGGGATCACAAATCGTTCGCGGCGGTAGCGTAGGCATCCGCAGGTCGATTTCGGTCGGCGGCCGGTCTCTCCAATGAACTATTCCTGTGATCTCGCAGATCTGTCGAGCCTGAAACATGTGGAGGGCCAGGGCGCGGCCTTGCCCGGTAAGGGCTGGATCCCCCCGGTATAGATGCGGTGCGAGTTGAAAAGCTGCAAATGTGCCCATCACCGCGTAGCCCGCCAAGGGCGCCCGGCCCGTAAATAGTCTCTTGATGCTGACATCACTCGGATTCCCGTCCAGCTCGGGGAGCAAGAACCAATACAGCATCGTGCCCATGAGCGCGGGATAGAACCAGTGAATCTGACTGAGCGACTGGACGTGGAATAACGCGAACTGCGCCAGCGCGCCAAGGCGGATTGAGCGTCGCCGCGCGAGAAGGCCCCAGCTCATCACCATTTCCAGTACGACAACGTACACGCACGCGGCCGCAGTCAGGCCGCTCGGGATCAACCATAAGGGGTGATAGAGAACCGCACCGGACATCCACTCGCGATTCAGTTTGAGCGTGCCGGCCCACACGTAGAAGGAAACAAGAACCAACGGCACGGACCACCGCTTTGCCGGAGAAAAGAGGAAAACCAGATTCAGCCAAAAGAGCATGTAGAACTCGTTCGCTCGGTAGCGGTAGTCGAGCGACACAAGGCCGAAGAGGTAGAGGTTTGCACAAAGCAGCAGCCACCACCATGAGCGCCATTTGGCGCGTCCCAGCTGAACTCCCGCGAAGACGATCAATACGCCGTACCCGGCAAGAAGGAATCTAATGGGTTCGATGCTGTCAAATCGGATCTGCCAGCAGTCGGCAAAATGCGGCCAGCAGATGGGCTCGTTTCGTGCCAGCAGCAGCGAAAGGGTGTTCGTATTCAGGAAATAGAGCGCAACGATGACGTGGCCGCCGAGGATCGCCCAAGCGTACCGTTGGAGACGGGGATCGCTGGCGATCTCTGCGAATGGGTCGCGCATGCGGAACGGCCGAACTACTTGACCAACTTCAGCGTCACCGACCGCGTCTCCCCGTCGGCCAGGTTGAACGGCGTGGCCTTGAAGGCCAGAGCACGCAACAACTCCGGATCGCGCCACGCGCCGCTCGGCATCTGAGGGACTGCGATTGCGAGGTAGAGCCCCGGCACCAGCCCGGCAATTCGGAACGCGCCCGCCTGATTGGGTCGACCGAGCTTGACGAAGCGCGACGGAACCGCCCACCGATTGGGGTCGGCGGAAAACAGGATGGCGTCGTAGGCAGTGGCGGGCTTGTCGCCATCGCTCACAGTTCCTGTGACTGAAGCACCGGTCTTCTTGAACGTAATCTCGACCGCGTCGATGTCGCCGCGCCCGAACTCGATCGGCGAATCGGTCACGTCCTTACCGCCTACCGTCACGTGCGCCATGACCCACGAGGCTGGCCTGGCGGAGGCGCGAATTACCGCCCGCCCAATGAGGCCCCGGATCACGAACGCGCCGTCGTCCGTCCACTCCGGTCCTTTGGCGAGCGTCTCGTATGGCGAAGAAATGAAATCCGTCGGTACCTGTTCAATCGAGATGTCGCGACCCGACGGATACGGGTCTGGTCCTTCGAATATCACTCGACCGCGAAGGGTCGACGGCGGCCGGGCCTCGACTCGCACTCCGGTGGTGGTGGGTGCTGTCACCTCGACGGCCGTGAACCCATACACGTTGTCCGCGGGCACTCCGGCTGCGTTCGGTCGGGCCCAGCTGGGGACTTCGGCTTGAATTGCGTACGAGCCCTCGGGCACGTTTCGAAAGACAAATGACCCGTCCGCGGCGCTCGTCGCAGAAGCCCTCGTGAGCATGATGCGGACGTCGCCGCCGGGCGCAGGCAGTAGGGCCAACGTGGCGGATGGCACGGGCATCCCAGCGGGAGTGACGACCGTGCCACGAACCTCGGTGGTCCGCGCCGGCACGAGCGGAAAGTCCACACCCAGAACGTCCGCGTCGGAGCCGACCTGGACGAGCGTTGCGCCCATCCCTAGCCGCGTACCGGGATACAGGGTCAGCGCAAACCCACTTCGGTCCGAGCCGGCCACGAACGGCCCCGATAGCGCCATGACGTAGTAGCTTCCAGGCGACACGTCGGGGATCCGAAACGCGCCCGTGTCGTCCGTTGGCTGCGACTCAATCCGCGAGGTGACCGGCACCAGCCGCGTGGAATTGACGCCGAACTCGGTGGTGGCCAGACCCACCAGGATCCCCGGGGCGGGATCGCCGAACTCGTCGAGCACGCGGCCCGCGACCGCCCGCGGTCTCGGCATCGCAACATCGGCGCGATCAAACTCAGCGCCGTCGGTCAGATCGATGCGAGAACCGATTGGAGATGCTTTGGTCCATCCGTAGGTGCGGTCGACGAAACCCGGAGCAGCCACGCGGACGATGTATCGGCCGCTGGGCAGTTCGGTGACCGTAAAACGGCCTTGCGCATCGGTGTAGAACACACCGCGCGATTCGAACACAGGGCCGTCTTCGCGCGTGATCGTGACGCGTGCCCCTTCAATGGGCCGGGACGAATCGAGGCCGGTGATCTTTCCCGCCAGTCTGCCCGTTCCGCGAGCCGCCGATCGCACGGGGGCCACACCTGCCGGACCGATTGATGCCCCCGACTGGGCGGTCGTTGCGGCAAGCGTGATGTCGATGCCCGCGAGCACGCTGGTCGACTTGACACTCACGGACTGAGCATCCTCAATCCGGAGGACGCCGGGGTAGTACGTCGCCGACGCTCGAGAGGCCGCGCGTGCAGTTGCGGCTGGCGCGAGGCGCGAGAGCGGCGCTGACTCGATGACGTAGTCGCCCGGCGGGAGCGAGTGCAGGCGGTAGTTTCCTCGGTCGTCGGTTCGCACCGGCTGAATGCCAGTGGCGAGCGGCGCGTTCGGACGACCGGTCACCCGAACCTGAACCACCATATTCGCAACCGCTTGGCCGCTCGCGTCCACGACACGGCCTTCAATGGCGGCGGCGCTCTCGACCACGATATCCCTGGTTGCGGCGCCGAGTGCGCGAATCTCGACACTGGTCGCCGCGACAGCAACGCCTCGCTCAGAGTTCGCCGGAACAAAGAACCCAGGCTTGACGGCATCCAGTCGGTACAGCCCTGGGGTGAGATGCTCAAAAAGGAAGCGGCCCTCAGTGTCGCTATCGGAGGTAATGACAGCGCCCGTAGGTGACGTGAGCGTCACGCGGGCTCGGCGAATCGGCGATGCGACCCCAGCGTTGTTGAGCACAACGACTCGCCCGCGAAGCGACGCCGACGTCGTCTGCGCGCGTACCTCCACGTGCCGCACTACGGCGAGCGACGCAACGGTCATCACGCTAGCCCAGAACAGTCCACTGATCAGGACCCTGGATCGCAGACTCATGGTCGCCTCGAACTTGGATGGCCGGCTTACGAACGACCCCATGCCAGAACGACGGCGGCTATCGACGCCGCCGTGCGCAACACCCACATCATGCGGCTGCCGGCAATGGAGTGCAAGATCTTCCGCCGGAAGACGGCCCTCCCCGCGTTGTCGAGGCCAGGCGTCGGCGCAAAAATCTCTCTGGATAACAAGAGGACCGGTACGGTCCTCGCGATTCCGAAGGCGGTCATCGTGACCACGGCCAATGTGCTATCGCCGATGATCAGCAGCAACGCGATCATCAGGTAGTAGCTCGCAAACGGCACGACAGTGAGCCAGCCGATGCCGAGGATCGTTCCGAAGATCATCGGATACGCCGGCCACGACCACCGAGTCCATTGACGAGGAACCAGCCAGTGACCTGTGGGCACTCTTGCGCCGACCAGATCCAGCAGGAATGCGCCGACGCAGACTGCCACAAGCACAGGCTGCCGCACGCCGCTGGGAAGAGCTCGGCACAAGACGCCCACCTGCCCCACCAACAGGCCATTGATCGCGCCACCGAAGACCATGGACACGGCCATCAGTGGCACGAGTAGCGCGGATTGCCATCGCCGAAATAAGCCCACGTCGACCGACGTGGCGATCACATTGATCGAATTCAGCCCTCAAGGGGACTTCGCGCTCGACACACCGGTAATGGCCGCGAGGCCAATAAGCACGGTCAGCGACGCGTAGTCATCCATGGCCTGACAACCCCACTTCTTTGGCTAGTCGCACGAACCCCCTTCGTGAACCGAGCAACACCATGGCAGGCCAAACATCTCGCCGCCCCCAACCTCCATCTCGCCATCGCATCTGTAGTCGCAACACAGGCCGTCGGGGCTTCCTTCCCAGCACTGCACACCATCGCACGAGTTGCATGGGATGCTTGAGCCGGGACACACGTCGCCGCACAGGGAAGTGCAGCCGCTGGCCTGCACCGTGCTCGAGAACCCGGCAAACGCCACCGTGCCCGCAAGGATTCCCAAGGCCCGGCGAGAGAAGCGATCGATGCCAGGCACGCGCTCTTCCGCGACTGCTAGTTGCGCGAGTTTACGGTCGAGAAAGTCAAGAATCACGATTACCTCCATTAGAGAGAAGCGAGTCTATCCATTCGCTCGATGCGTCACTTGACGCCGAGCGCGCTGATGAGTGAATCAAAACCTTCCCGCTTGTGAGTGACCATGCCGTCTCGCACGCGTCCGGAAGCATCGATGCCCATCGCGTACGGGTATGTGACAAGGCCCAGGTCGCGCCGAGTCGCATTCGCCGGGTCATAAACCACTGTGATGCCACTGGGCACGTCTCCAATGTGGTCAAACAGTTCATCTCGAGTGCCGGGGTACACAAAGAGATACCTGAGTGACGAGCCAGTCTCGGCTGCCACCTGGCCAAGGACGAGCAGGGCCTTTCGGCACAGCGCGCATTGCTTGGCGCCAACGAGGATGACTTGCGCCGCATTGGGCTCGGGTAGCTGCTTTGTCGCGCCACTGGCGGTCACCACCTCGACACCAGACCACAACGAACCAGCAGCCAACCCCTGCCGCTTACGACCGTCCGCCGACACCAGCCGCCGCCGCGCCAAGTCCCTGAGCAGAAGGACCGTCGTGAAACTCAACAGCAGTGTGAGCGCCCACAGGAGCGCGTAGGACAGGGTGAAAGCCGTGCTACCGGTCATGATTCGCCTTTGGCGCCACTTGCAGAGACACTACGCCAGCGATAAGTACCCAGAACAACCAAGCGGTGACCGCGAGCAGCGCTCCGACGGCAAGTTCATCGACAGCCAAGGCCCACACCGGACGACTCGCGCATGATGCCGGTCCCATCACTGCCTGGCTCGCGATCGCGCCCGCGCCGGCCGCGATCGTCACGTTGCGAACGATGGCGCTGGTTCCCGAGCGCCCCTCCGCCCCATCGCCGCCAAAACATCCGCAGTCGATTTTGCTGCCGCGCACTCGAAGCACGAACAGGACAACGGCGAATCCGATCATCATCGCGGCTACAAGTGCTGAGATGAGACCAACTTGAACGCCAGCCAATATGGCGATGCCTGCGAACAACTCCCCGACTACGAGCAGCCCTGCGATTTGCGCAGATCGGCCGGTTGCCTTCGCGCCGAGCACTTCCGAAATGAAGGCGATCACGCCACTTGGTGCTCTCGCCTTTCCCACGGCTGCTCGAAGCAAGATGCCGGCGACCAGCAAGCGCAGACCGATCACCGACACATCGACAGCGCCACACTCCGCTGCCACGCGGTGGCCTACGAGATCTGCGCTGCCACACGCTCCAGGTCAGTGCGGGTCAGTCGATTCTTATGGAACGAACTGACGACTACACCGAATCCGTTTCGATGGAACGCCAGGCAGTGCGCGGCAGCGAATGCCGCCCGGTTCTCATGACTCTCGTAATAGTGCGCCTCCACGCGCTCACCGTCGCCCACCGTGATGACCAGTGGAACGGTTTGCTGGGCCTTGCCACGCACCTGGGGCATCGTTGCCAATGGCGCGACGAAAACGCTGAGCCCCGAATTGATAAACTCGCCGTGACTACGCGCAGAGGCGCGGACGGCGGAAAAACAAAGCTGCTTACTGTCCTCGACGTTGAGGAACGCCCCACGTTGCCCAACGGCCTCCGAACAGGCCGTCGTCGACTGAAGCTTGAAATCCGCCGGCAGCCACCTTGGCTGCGGATATGTGGCCAGGAGTTTCTGCCCGCGGCTTTTAGCGTCGGCCACGGTGAGTTGCTGGTCGTGCCGGTCTAACGCATTAGCCGGTTCCGGTCGGCGACCATTTCTCTTGTCGCGCCGGCCCCACAACATGCTGCCCGCCACGAACGGCAGCGCAAGAAGGGAGACGACGAGGCCCCGACGACTGGGCTGCAGGGGTTTGGAGTCAGAAGTCTGTTCGGCCATGCGTGCCTCCGCTGGATAAAACGTTACACCGAGCCCGAATCGAGTGGACGCGTGGTAGCACACTATGTTCGTGGGATCGTGGTCGCAAGCGGTATTGCTTGCCGTGTAGTCCTTTTTGTTGCCGGCGCGTCCAATTCAGCAGCCGTGCGGAAGTCAGCAGCCACCGCTGCTATCGTTTGCGAGCCACTGCACGCTGCGCGGTACTCCGTCGGCGTGAGCCTGACGTAGTCCCGAAACAAAGCGGTCAGACGAGGCGGCGTGAGACCGACGGCAGACGCCACCTCCTTCTGTAGGAGCGAAGGATCTCGCAGCAGCTCCTGAGCTCTCCTCAAGCGGCGCTCGCGACGCCAGGAGGCAAATGTGCAGCCGGCTTGTCGGACAATAATTGATTCAAGCGTGTGACGATGAGTGCCCAGCTGGCTGGACAACTCGGTCAGCGACAGCCGTAAATTGCCATCCAGCAACTCGTCGGCACGCCGAAACAGACCGACGGCGTCGTATCCCACGTAGAGCCTCCAACGAACAAATGTGTGACTCAGGCAGATACTGGCCTAGTTCTCTCGCCAACGCAATAGTGTCCCGTCGACTTCAGTCAGGAGACGAGCTGGCGGAAGACCGATCTGGGGACGTTCGAGACTACCGTATTAATAAAGGTGGCAGTGAACGTGACAGGGACGCGCTAGTCAATTGCTAACACATAGATAGTCACGGCCGGCGATCGTGTCCACGGGATGCAGGACTCGCTGATTGAACCTGAGCCGTTCGTCGTGAAGCACGAAGGCGTCTGTTCACTTCGGGAATAGCTGAAGGGTGTCGGTCAGCCGCAGAAGCGTCCCCGCCCTCACGTCTTTCAGAATCCGGGTCTCGTCATACTCCTCGAGCGCCAAACTGAGATCGGTCTGGGCGATTGGGAACTGCGAGGCAATCCAGCCACGCTGCCTCCCGAATTCGCGCAGGGCGACCAGCCCCATGAACTCCAACACTTCCGCGAGCTTCTCAGCTACCGCTTTTCCTGACGCTGGTCCAACCGGTACGAAACCCGCGAGCTCTTGAGCTGAACGGGAGATCGCCTGCGTGAGGTGACCGCGCAGAGGGTCAAAGGCCAGCCGCAGCCGCTGGACGGTATCCAGCTCGTGACGGGAAGCGTCAAGAGCCGCAAACGTGAGGCCGAAAGGGACGAGCGCGAAGAGGGTCAGTGCCTCTTGGATCTGTCCTGCCCTCGGCGCGGCGAAATCGAGATCGTAAAGCGGGTCATCCTCAAGCCAGTACACTGACACCGGACAAGCATTTCGGAAGACCAAGTACTGACGCGTGAAGCGCAGCGCTGTGATGCATTGCTCGAGAGAGAAACCGGCGTCGCGAAGCGACACGGTCGCCTCGAAGCCGACCGCCTTCATGTGATCGGCAAGACTTGACCACACGCCCGCCTCGTCTCCGTGCTGTAGCTTCAGGTGCATCAGCCGTTTGCGCGTCGAGTAGTCGGTGGGTTCGACCTCAAGCCGTGTCTGCCAGAAAGCTTCCGCTCTCGCCGCCCTTTCAGGATCGCCTGTGGACATGGCCCGCAGAAGGTCCGACTTCAGACGCCACATGGCGCGATGGCCAGGCTGATGCGCAAGTCCCTCGTCGAGCGCCGTCAGCGCGCCCACGTCGTTTCCCGAACCACGACGCGCCACCGCCAGCCAGTACCAGACGTGCGGCCAGTGGACGGCCTGTTGGGGGTGGAACTTGAGGGCCTGTTCGAGCAGACCAGCTGCGTCCGGCGCCCGATCGAAATCGACGATGAGACTTACGGCCTTCGACACGAGGGCTTCCCATTTCAGGGGCTCGAGTTCGAGCGCACGGTCAAAGCAGTCAATCTCGAGACTGTGCTTTCCAACACGGTGGTACGCGCTTCCGAGATTCTTGAGCGTCTCGATTTGGTTTGGCTTTTCCTTGAGGACCGCCTCATACGAAGCGATGGCTCCGTGCTGATCGCCAAGCGCGGTTTGCGCATTGCCCAGATTGAAGAGCTGACACCACAGGGGCTCTACTCGCTCCTCCACGAGTTGCTCAAACAGCTTCTTGCCCTCAACGAGCGATACCCGGTCGCGCGTCGCAATACCCTTCTCGACGAGGATGCTGGCCCTGATTGCCCGCCCCTGATTGGAGTTCTTCAGCGCAAGAGCCCGATTGATGCTGGCCAGCGCCTCGTCGTACCGGTGGATTTGGTACTCGCACCACGCCAAGACGGCGTAGGCCCTGCTATCCGGTTCAGGATACTCGTCGAATGCATCTTTGACGATGATTGCGACGTGCTCATACTTGCCGGCCTCGAAGAGCCGCCACGCTTCCGCGAAACGCTCGCCATCGGGCGGGTCCAGATGGCCCACCTTCATCGCTGGCGCCAACCCCACGGGAACGTCAACGTCGAGGTACTTCTTCGCGAGGTCCGGCTGCGCCTCTTCGAGCTGGAGCCGCAGCCACTCCCGCGAAAAGACGATCAGCCTCCATCCGTAGGTCGTCCAGATTTCTTCGGCAAGCTCGTCGCGATCGACACCGCGGACCTTCGAGGACGTCACGAAAACAAGTGTTTGAAACGAGAAGCCACCCTCCGAGAGCTTCGTCGCATCGCGGCGAAGTTTCGCCCTCCAGTTCCCTTCCAGGCTGAACTGGAAAAAGGCCGCCTCACCATCCCGCCCGCGCCCGCGGCGCGGGTGCTCCTCGGCATCGCGTCCGCCATCCTGCGGTTCAACCGGCACGATCTCCTTGAAGCCGTTCCGGTACAGAAGGTCCGTGCACAGGCGCTCGAACGCCCTCGAGTCAATCTCGTTGTCGATGGCCCAGAGAATCTGGCTCTTCATCGCGTTTCAGAACCCCTCAGCAGCCGATGAAACGTCACGGCGGCTCGTTCCAATAATGGATCACACGCGCGGCGCAAAGACCTAGAGACTCGGCACCAGGCAGCACGTCTGCCATCGACTTGGAGCAGCCTATGAACTCTGCCGTACCGGCCGGCGGACACGGCAAGGCTAGGAGGACCTCCTGCGCACCGCTTTGGTCATATTGTCTCTGGCGACGGTGACTGGAGTGACCGACGCGAGATTAAGGTTGTCAAACTGCGCCACTACTCTCTTAGAATTGCCACTTCGTCATCAGCCACGTCCGTCGTTACATCTGCAGGAGCGCCGTCATGCCGTTGCCCCAGGCCAAAGAGAAGGCAGTAGAACTTCTGAAGCGGAAGCGACAGTCCACGCCGGGCGCTCTCGAGCCCATGGGGCCGGCTCCTCAAGCGCGGCGATTCTCTGTCTTCATCGGATCCGATCTCGAGAAGGCCATCGCACTGGCAGAGCGCTGGATGGGCATGACGGCGGCCCAGGGCACTGACGCCTTGGACGCGGTACTCGCGGACGCGGACGCCGCGATGAACACTACGGACTCTGATCTCGTGAAACATGCCCTGATGATGTTCATCACACACGATCCAGTCGGCCGCCAATTGCCTATTCCGCCGTTGCTCGAGCGCGAACCCGACCTGGTGCGGCCGTCGTCTCGAAGCGCGACAGCAACGCCGGCCGGCCTCGAGGCCATGGGAGGTACCGGCAAGGAGGCGGCAGTCGATTATTTCCGCGAAGACACTTGGATCAACGAGCATCACGGCAAATGGCACGTGGTCTACCCAGCCGGTGGCATTCAGAAGAAACTTCGAAATCGACAAGGTGAGTTGTTCTGGTACATGCACCAGCAAATGCTGGCGCGTTACGACGCTGAGCGGCGTTCCCTCGGACTGGCCCCCGTTGTGTCGCTCGACACCTTCAATCAACCAATCGGCGAGGGCTACGATCCTGAGATTCCAGGCGGATGGGCCGCGCGCCCTGACGACTCGCAATGGCCATTGCTCCCGTTGGGACCTGGTCAGAATTATGGCCCCACGCAACACGCCTCGCGCCGGGATCGATTGCGCGCCGCCGCCACGTCTGGAGAGCTGCAGCATCCCGACGGGAAGAAACATCCAATCGCCGGAGTCGAACAACTCTCCGATACCCTGGAAGCGAACATCGGATCGGTTGAAGGATCGCAATGGAATCCGACGTCTTTTTACGGTTCGTACCACAATATCGGTCATGTCCTCATTGCGAATGCCGGGGATCCAGGTGACGGAGTCATGACGAGTACGACGACGGCTGTTCGTGATCCGGTGTTTTACCGCTGGCATCGCGGCATCGACGACATCATCGATGCTTGGTGGATCAAGAGACCGTCTCACGATCTCGCCGCCTCGGATCCGAAGGTCCTGGCTAAAGAGATCGGGGCGATCGCTCTCACGGCGGTTCCAGCAGGCGATCCGCAAGCCTGGGCAGGGTCGGAGTTCGGAGGGGCCAACTGGGAGAAGGCTCCGGCCGGAGTCAGCCTTGACAGGTTGACCACGACGATGGGAACACACGACATCCCCAATCCTGGTGGCGCGCCCATCAAGAAGCCGCACCTCGATCATGAAGACTTCTACTGGCTGATCCGCTGCGAGAACGCGAGCGCGCACGACGTCGACGTCACATTTCGAATCTTTCTTGTTCCTGAAGGATCCGCGGGTGACCGACGAGCCTGGATTGAGATGGATAAGTTCGTGGACAAAGTCAAGGCCGGCGAAAGATGGATCAGGCTTCGGTCCTCGCGCGACTCGTCAGTGGTCCGTAAGCCGGCTCGCCGACCGGGTGACGCAGCACCGCCGCCTGAGGTCGGTGCCGATCCGAATTATTGCGACTGCGGCTGGCCGTACCATCTACTGTTACCGCGAGGGACCGCGGCGGGAATGACATTCCGCGTGCTGTTGCTTCTCACCGACTGGGCCAGCGACCAGGTACGCGACGAAAAGAAGCACAAGTGTGGATCGCTCAGCTTTTGTGGGGCTCGGGACATCGATTACCCGGACAAACAGGAAATGGGTTATCCGTTCAATCGGCCGATTGACGTGGCGGCGCTGAGCCAGCGCCAGAACGTGGCGGTTCGAACGATCACGATCGCCCACAAATAGATGAGTGCCATCATTTTCGACGAAACGGCGAAGTACGCCGGCCAAAACGTTCTACACGCCATCATCGTCGGTGTCAGTGACTACGAGTTTCTGCCGAATCCGGGCGCGCCGGCCGTCCCTGGCGGGCTCGGACTCCAGAAGCTCACGGCTGCGGCTCGGACGGCGACCGAGCTGGCGAAGTGGCTGAAGGGACGGCAAGGTCAGCTCACGCTGCCGATCGGGACGATTCGGCTCTGCGTCGAGTCAACGGCCGCAGATCTTGCCAAACCGGAAACCACACCGCCAGCGGGAGCGAGCGGTGCCTCTCGGGCCGAGGTGGCGACTGCGCTTAACGAGTGGAGAGCGGCGCAAGGACCAGACGACATGGCCCTGTTCTATTTCGCCGGTCACGGCGTCCAGCGCAGTCGCTCCGATATGGTGCTCCTGTGCGCCGACTTCAACGCTCCAAACGATGGGCCGCTCAGCCGCGCGATCGAGCTGACGCACATTTGGGATGGGCTGGGCCGCACTCCGGTGTCGGCCACGATCGCGCGTCAGCAGGTGTACTTCGTGGACGCCTGTCGCGAACGCCCGTCGGCCTTCAACAACTTCGAGACACTCACTGTTCCTGATGTCTGGGGCGTGCCTGTGCTCAAGGCGAAGGATGACCGGAGCGCACCAATCTTCTACGCCACGACTCCCGGGACGCTGGCGTACGCCGATGAGGGGATCGCGACCCTGTTCTCGAAGACGCTGCTGAGGTGTCTCGAAAACGAAGCCGCGACACTGAACGACGACACCGGTGAATGGCAAATCACCTCGGCGTCCCTCGAACGCGCACTGTTCAGCCGGTTCCGCGCGCTTGCAGGCACGTCCACGGATCAGGAGTGCGACAGCGACCACGCGATGCACGACTTCCTGCTCTCTCGGCTGCCGATGCCGCCGGCCTGCGCCCTCAAATTGCAGATCGATCCGGATGCCGCGGTACCTGTCACCGCGGTAAACGTTCTAGATCTGGAAACTCAGAAGAACGTTGCCTTGCCCCAACCGCTTGCACCGCATCCGCATGATTTCACGCTTCCGGGCGGGTACTACAAGTTCAGTGCCGCCATCCAGCCGCCGCAGGCACCCTATTCTGATGTTCAACTCAAGCCGCGCCTGATTGAGCCCAGTCGCCTGGTTGGCGCCATCAGACTCAAGGTGGGTCCATGAGCAACAAGGGTGAACTGCGCTTTCAACTCTCTCTGCCGGGCCGCCTGGGACGAGCCGGCCTGCCTATTGAAGTTCGGCGCGAAAACAGGAGTCTGGTCGGGCGATTCGACGCTGGCGACAATGTCGTCGTGGATCCCGGTGCGTATTACGTCTCGGTGCGTCTGCCGAATGGCGACGAGGTGACGGATTGGGTGCATATCGACGCCGACTCTCATGCCACAGCACAGCTTGTCGCCGCGCCCGGCGAAGATCCTGATGCGTTCGAGTCGCAGTCGATCCTGACGCCGGCCCTCCAGACGAATCATCGGATGGAGGTGCGGATGGCGGATCCCGATCACATCAGCGAGGCGAGCCTCGACCGCCTGACATTGCGCCGCACCGTTGCTCCGAACAGCGCTGTCGGAATCCGGGCGTGGCGCGGCACAATCGGTCAATTCGTGCCGATGGATGCTTCAACGCTCACCGTCGAAACCCGACCGGCACTGACCTGGATCCTCGTTTCCGCCACCGCTGGCGAGCAAGTCGTGCTCCAACTCGTTGTGCCCGGCCGTCCCGGTATCGTGCTCGTCGTCCCAAACCAACCGGGAGGTCCACCAGTCAGGGTCACCCTGACCCGAAGCGGAGACGAGCTCACTTTCGATGCGCACCTAAACAACGAGCTGGCGGATCTTGTGATTCGCGACAGCACGGAGATTGAACGCCGCAAGCGAATCGGAAACACGATGGAGCTGCGGGGGCTTCTCCAGGAAAAGTCGAGCGACGCGGTGGCTGCGGCAGCGGGTGCGGTTGGGTTGCTTGGAATCGATGAGGCCGAGCGTGTCCATAGCTGGCTCATCAACCTCGCGAACTGGTTCCCGTGGCTCCCTGACGGCGCGGCACTGGCCGCCGAGTCATGCGCTCGGAATGGCCAGGACGAAGAGGCCGTGCGTTTCCTGAGTCTCCTCGAACATCGAGGCCTCCCATTGTTTTCGGATTCACTCGCGTTCGCGCTCGATCGCCTGCGACGGTACGAGCGCTCGAAAACAGAACTCATCGGAGATCGCAAGATGATCACGCGAATCCGTCGCCGGCTGCAACCGTACGCTGAATTTGGCGTTTCCGGCCGAGCGTTGACGACTTTTCGCGCCGTCCACCCGAACCACCCGGGCGATGAGCGATTCGACACCATTCCGGCTGACGCGCGCACAATCACTGCACCCATCGCCAGCTAAACTGTGCTTCCGTGAACCGCTTCTTCACGGGGTGCACGAACACCTTCGCAAGCAGGTCAAGGGGCTGCTGACTCGAATCATGGTCGCGGCTTACGCGGGAACTCGTCCGGCTTGTTGGTTCCCGCGGTGGTGGCGGCCCGGCGGCGAAACAGGGCATGCGACAAGAAACCGGTCGGCCAACGAATCGCTGAAGCTGATCAGGAACGCCAACGAGCGGCAGCGGCAGGCCCAACTGAATGCATTGACTCGACCACGTCATGAGCAACTGAAGACTCATTACTTCGGCTCGTCCGGCACGACGGGACACCCCGCATCCAGACTATTCACAGGCGGGCACGGCATGACAGGCGCCGATTGGCATCGCCAACGCTTTCACCAGGCGTCATCGTCCACGATGCACTCAACGCTCGGTCAGAGGTCTCGTCATACGGTCATCGACTTGGATAGGCTTTCCGGCCGACCTCTTCACGGAGCGCCTGCGACCAGTTTTCTCGGTACGATGATCATTCGCAATCGTTACCAAGCAGGCAGGCGAGGCGGTGTTGAACGTCCCTCGCGCCGGCGTGGCGCGGCTCTGCTGACATCGCGGCGAGCCGAGTCGAGCGAGAGAGGGTGTAGTGGGCCTTGGGGGCGCAGCCCGAAATCAATATTGGTTGGGGGGCTTGCAACCGGCGTGACTTGGCGGGCTTGGCGGACACCAGCCTAGTCCCCAGCCTTACCCTTCCCAGTCAATCTTCCTGGAATCTCCAGATACCCAGTTGCGCCCGAGCTACCCGTAGGTATACCCTCCGCGCGATCGAGGGTGGCAGTTCGGACGCTCGGCATTTGGGGCGAGCGAAAACCCGCGGCCGGACGCAGGCCGCCGCTTGAACTCGTCGCCGCGGACACCGTCACGGATGCGTCAGGCGCCGTTCTGCCTGGCGTGACGGTTACGGTCTCGGGGACCGGTCGCCAGCAGCCGATGGTGTCAGTGCCGGCGGCGTCAGACGCGTCTCAGTTCCCGATGGTGCCAATCGGCCCGTACACGGTGACGTTCAAGCTCGCGAGTTCCAAGAAGGCGGCGCGCGCGAACGTACAGATCGTTACAAACTTCAACGCTGAGTTTAACTAGAAGGCCGAGGTCGGCAACGTGTCCGAAGAGCTAACGGTCACAGCGGCCTCACCGGTCGTCGACACGAAGAAAACGACAACGGGCGCCACGTTCGACAAGACCATTCTTGAGAACATTCCGACGGCGCGCGACGCGTGGCAGATCATCGGGCATGACGGCCGGCATCAAGGCTGACTTGAACGTCGGCGGATCGGCGTCCGGTCAGCAGGTCGGCCTCTCCATGTACGGCACGACGGGCAGCGTGCAGTGGAACCTCGAAGGCGGGTCGATCACCGACGTGTCGTCGAACTCCCCGCCCGCGTACTACAACTTCGACTCGTTCGAACAGATCCAGGTAAGGACGGGCGGCGGCAACGCCTCCGTGCAATCGACCGGTCTCTTCATCAACCTGGTGACCAAGAGCGGCAGCAACGTGTTCAAAGGCTCTGCGCTCGGCACGTTCGAGAACGACCGAAAATAATGACGTGGCGAGGGCAGCGAAACGACCTGCCAGAACCGAGCCAAACCTTGGCTAAACGCCTTTCAGGAGAGCCGAGTCGAACGAGAGCGCGTACGAGGACCGGGCAAAGCCCTCGAAATGACAACGCGGCGAGCGGAAGCGAAGCCGCGCACGCGAACTGAGCGAGACTTGGCTAAGTGCGTTTCAGAGTAGCCGAGTCGAGCGAGAGAGCGTGTGGGGGGTCTGGGGGCGATAGCCCCCAAGAACAATATTGGTTGCGGGGGGGGGATTTGAACCCCCGACCTTTGGGTTATGAGCCCAACGAGCTACCGGACTGCTCCACCCCGCGCCATGCCGCTTGTGAGAACCTTACGCGGCGAACGAACACCAATCCTAACATGTCCGGAGCCCTATGCCGCCCCGCAAACCCGCCACTCGCCGAAAGAAAGTAGCCGCGTCGTCCGTTGGACTCGCTGCAATTGAGACCCCGCAGCTCGATGGCCGCGAGCTCGACGACCTGGCCGCGACGGTCGCTGCCGACGGCGGCGCCGTCCTGTCCAAGTACCGCGATCCGGTGGGCGGCAGGCCACTGATTCTGGCCGCCTTGCCGGTCGATCGCGTCGAGCCCACGCCCTATCAGCGCGACCCCTCGGACACGCACGTGAAACGCCTGATGGGCGTCGTCGAGAAGATCGGCATGTTCCTCGATCCGATCATCGTGATCCACAAGGACAAGGGCTACTGGACGCCGAACGGCAACCACCGCCTTCAGGCGCTGAAGAGACTGGGGTACCGGACCGTGACAGCGCTCGTGGTGCCCGACGCCGAGGTGGCATTCAAAATCCTGGCGCTCAACACCGAGAAGGCGCACAACCTGCGCGAGAAATCGCTCGAGACCATTCGCATGGCCCGCGCGCTTGCGCTGGATAGCGACGCGACGGAAGAGAGTTATGCGTTCGAATTCGAGCAACCGTCGTTCTTGACGCTCGGAATCTGCTACCAGGAACGGCCGCGCTTCAGCGGTGGCGCGTACCAGTCGATCCTGAAGAAGACCGACGCGTTTCAGGGCGAATCCATGGACAAGGCGCTCAAAGAACGCGAGCGCAGAGGAAAGAAGGTCCTGAAGCTGGACGACGCCGTCGCCGCTGTCGTTGAGAAGCTGAAGGCTCGCGGCCTGACCAGCCCGTATCTCAAGGCGTTCGTCGTCGCGCGCGTGAACTACACGAGGTTCGTGAAATCACCCGCCGTGGATTTCGACGAGGCATTCGACAAGATCACTGCGAGCGCTCTGAAGTTCAACGTCGAGAAGATCAAGCAAGATGACGTGGCAAAGGCGGCGGGAGGACCGCCCGACGAAGACTAGCGCGCGACCTGCCGAAGATGATACACGGGGTACGATTGGCCTGTCCGCTGTGACTCACGACGACCGACTCGCACTCGACGAACTGGATCAGCGACTGAGGACGCTCCTGCCAGACACATACAAGGAGGCGTACGCAGCACTCAAGCCCGTGCCCATGCGCTCGGCGCCGCTCAAGTACGACTCCACCGGACAAGTCGCGTGGAATGACATCTGGGGCAGCTTCTGCGATCTCGCGATGGCAGGCGGTCCACCGCACAAAGGACGGCTGCTCGGCCCCGGCACATCGGATGGAAGCCCTGCAAGCGACGCGGCGATCGATGCGGTGGTCACCGAACTCTGCCGCGGCATTGAGCTCACCACCACGATGCCGTGCGAACCTGCGTCGGCCGCAGGTTGGGTCCGCGTGGAATGCTATTCAGAAACGATGGCCGCGTGGCTCCTACGGGCGATTGTGATGGAGAACGTCGCCGCGAAAGCCGATGGCAGGTTCTTGAGTCTTCCTGCGTCGCCGGCATTCCGCCTGGACAAGGAAATCAAGAACGTCATCACCGTCATTGCGAAGACGACACATTATTGGCTCGAACACATGCCCCGTGCGCAACAACGCGCGATCGCACACTTGCTCAGCAACCTCGATCGCGAGACACCGCTGGTCGCGCCGCGATTCGAATTCACTTCGCCCGCCCGCGATTTTGGTCCGCTCGCGGCTCAGATTAATCGGCTGACGGGCCTCGTTGCGATGACGGAACACCTGCCTGAATGGCTCGGTCTCGAATGCGGCAGCGTCGCTGTCGCGATCTGGCTGATGCGGGCACTCATCACGCAAAACATCCTGGCCAGGCGCGAGGACGAGGTGCTCTGGGTGCCGATCAATGCCGTGTCAGATCCCAACGGCGCCCGCGTCGCGACCGCGCTCTCCCACGTCCACCGGCTGGCAATTCTCAGGGGAGTCACGGTCGCGAGGCCTACTCAGGACGCTACTTCACCGTTAGCCGGCTCGCCGAGCCGAGTTGAGCACCCGTAATACCGCCGGCCAGGGTCGCTGCCAGCGCCGCAAACAACGTGAGTGGATAAAGAACGCCAAACCCGAAGAGGATGCCGATCTCTGCCATCGCGGGCAGCACCGCAAGCCACAAACGGCGGGGCTACCGGTTCACTGCGGACGTGCGCCGGTGCCAGGAGCTGGCTGCGCCCCATCCGCCGGCGCCTCGACCCCAGATTCGCGCGGAGACCGCAAGTTTTCGAACGGGGCACTCGTTCTGTCGGCCTGTCGGCGGCCGTGCTCACGTGCGTGTTGGTGACCGCGGTGGCCTCGGTCTTTTACAGGCCCTAGGGCGGCGTCCTCGTGGGCACGGGCATCACCCGGGAACTTCCAGATTCCATCGCCGTGCTTCCATTCAGGACGATTGGTGTCGCCCCGGCGCAGGAGCGACTCGGTCAGGGACTCTGCGACGCCCTGATTACCAGGCTCGCCAATGTGCCTCAGCTCGGCGTCAGGCCCACGTCCGCGGTCCGGCAATACGTGGACCCGAACCAGGACCCTGTGGAGATTGGCCGGATGCAGGGCGCTGATGCGGTCCTCGATGGCAGGATCCAGGGTGAAGGCAGCCGCGTCCGCGTCACCGTCCAGCTCATCGACACGCTGAGTGGAGCGACCGTGTGGTCCTCGCAAATCGACACCCGTGACGAGAACGCCCTGGATATCCAGGACAGGATTTCGTCGCAGGTCTTTGCGGAAATGATGCGCGACCTTCCGCGCAAGAAGTAGAAGGCGTCAGAACACCCACGCGTAGCCGATCTTCACGAAGAACGTGCGATCGGTCTTGGTAATGTCGACCGTCTGTGTGCCGGTACCGTTGTCTGAGTAGCCGACCAGGAAGACCGTTTGAGGGTTCAGCTTGTGACTGAAGAGGAACTGCGTAAAGAGCCGCTTCGAACGCTGACCAACCGGCGCGAGATACAGAACTGTGTTGCGCTTAATGTCCGTGTACTGAAGAATCGCCCGCACGAACGTGTGCAGGCCCAGGTGATACAGCACGCGTCCCTGCCCTTGCTTCGCGGTAAACAACTGTCCTGCCGCGACGTCCAGCACTTGATAGACGTACGACCCGCTGCCTTCGACCCGACCGAACGCATTGAACGTTCCGCCAAGCTGGAGGCGATCCTGTTCGGCCTTCCGTGAGTTCGTGAAGTCGACGGCCCCACCGGTCGTCACTGACGCATTCAGCGAGAACAGGTTCGACGGCCGGATGCTCCATGAGATGTTCTGGCGGAAGTTGTTGTACGTAACGCCCTGGTAGTACTCGTAGTTACAGGCCGGGTTATAGCTCACGTTCATCTGCCATCGACCGCTGTAGTCGATCGGGAAATCGCAGCCCCAGGAGGCGCGATTGCCCTGCCAGTCCTCGACGCGATCCGCACTTGCCGAGATCGCGAACTGGTTGAACCAGCGCTGCGGCCCGCCGATGAAGGCGCGCGTCAGGAAGCCCGCGTAGCCGCGCATATCGACCTGTGGATTGAATCCGCTGTCACCCCGGAAACCCGGGCTCACCCCGGACGAGCGAAGATTCCAGTTCCACGTCCTCGTGGCATGGTTGTAGGAGGCGACGTACCCGTGGCCGCCGAACGCATCCGGTCGTTGCGAGAACGTCTGCGCCAGCTGGTCGGGATAGTCGGTCCTGGACGCGAGCCACTGCGCCCGGAGCGTGTCCGATCGCGACATGCGGTACACGAGGTCCGGACCGGCGACGCGATTCGAGTACGACGCGCCTTCCGTGGACTCCCGGCCCGTGTAAATGGCGCCAAGAGTCGAGCCGCCCCCGAGATCACGCCGGTACCGGAAAACGCTGCTGACGTAGCTCTGATCGAGGCTCGAAAAACCTGAACTCTCGTACCCCGGGAACGTGATGCCCGTCACTCGGTCCTGGGCCGTGAAGACGCCGAACGCATGTGGTCCCTCCTTGCCGGTGAGCTTGAGACCCCAGTACGGATCGGCAACCGAACGTGTGAAGACCGCGGACAGCGGAGTCGCGAAGAAATCCGACCCCTCGAGGAAAAACGGGCGACGCTCGGGAAAGAAAAGCTGGAAACGTGTGTTGATTTCGAGCTGCGCGGCATCCGCCTCGACCTGGTAGAAGTCCGGATTCGCGGTGCCGCTGAGGACGACGTTCGGCGTGATGCCCCAGCGGGCGGAGAGTCCCGCGTCGCTCTTGAAATCCCCCGCCACGAGGGGACCGGCGGGAAATGCCGGGCGCGTGTCCGTCCGGGCCAGGGTCGCCGTAGGATCGAACTCGAGGTTGCGGCCCGGCGTGATCGCCTCGAAGCCCGTGACCTTGTCGAGCTGACACACCAAACAGTTCCGATTGCGGTCGCTGTAGGCGGAACGCATTCTGAAACGCGTGGACCGCGGCATGTCCCGCATCGCCATGAAGCCCCAGGTCTGGACGCCCGTCACTCGCGGAAAGCGGAGCGAGCTGAACGGCACGGACACCTCAACGGTGTAGCCCTGCGCGTCAACAACGGCCTTTGCGTCCCAGATGGCATCCCACGAAAAATCCTCGCTGCCAGTGACGTCGCTGTTGAAAGCGTCCATCTGGACGCCACGCGCGCTGATTCTGAACTGGAAGGCGCGCCTGCCGTCATTGAACGGATCGATCAGGAACCCGACGGTGTCATCAGCGGACGCCGTGTCGCGGTCGGCGAGGTTCGCGCGAATCTGGGCCGGGTTCGGATCGAGCGCGCGAAACGCCACCAGCAGCCGGCGCCCATCGAACGTCAGCAGGCACGTCGTCTCGACCGTCGCTGGTATGTTGTCTCCCGGAAACCACTCGAACCGGAGGGGAATCTGAACCGCGTCCTTCCAGGCCGGCTCGTCGAGCTGGCCGTCGACGGTGACGGCCGATGTTGCGGGACGGATCTTGAACTGCTGAGGCTGACGCGTTGAATTGGACGGCAGCGTGCCCTGCGCGCTCGCGACGACCGGAACGATCAGGCACACCACGGCCAGGACACAACTTCGCATGGTGGCTTAGACGGGATCGGATTGAAGAAGTTGTCTAGATCTTCGGCAGCGTCACGCCCTGCTGCCCCTGATACTTGCCCTTCTTGTCCGCGTACGACCGCTCGCACGGCTCGTCGCTCTGGAAGAACAGTACCTGCGCGAGGCCCTCGTTCGCGTAGATCTTCGCGGGCAGGGGCGTCGTGTTCGAGATCTCGAGCGTCACGAACCCTTCCCATTCGGGCTCGAAGGGCGTGACGTTCACGATGATGCCGCAGCGCGCGTAGGTTGACTTGCCCAGGCAGATCGTCAGGACATCGCGGGGAATTCTGAAGTACTCAATAGTCCGCGCCAGCGCAAACGAGTTCGGCGGCACGATGCAGACGTCAGCCTTGATGTCCACGAACGAACGGGGATCGAAGTTCTTGGGATCGATGACCGTGTTGTTGATGTTCGTGAAGACCTTGAACTCGTCCGCGACGCGGATGTCGTAGCCGTACGACGACAGACCGTACGACACCACACCTGCACGGACCTGGGAATCGACGAACGGCTCGATCATCCCCTGGTTCCGGGACATTTCACGAATCCAGCGATCGGACTTTATCGACATAGGCAAGAGAGTGTATGTGAAGTCCAGAGTCCAGAGTCCAGAGTCCAGAGTGCGGGGTGCGGGGTTCAGCGCCGCATGAGGGCCGCGAGGACTGACAGCAGCACGCTCGCGATGATGCAGGTAACGACGGGAAAATAGAAGGTCGAGTCCCCGCGGCGAATCACGATGTCGCCGGGCAGCCGGCCGATTGGCAGCCCGGCCTGAATCAATAGCCCAGCCAGAAGGAGCACGGCCCCCACGCCAATCAGCAGCTTTCCCATCGAACTTCGAACTTTGAACTTCGAACTTCCTTACAGCTCCATGCCCCTGAAGAAGTAGCCGAGCTCGAAGGCGGCGGTTTCGGCCGCATCCGATCCGTGTGTTGCGTTGTTGCCAATCGACGTGCCGAAGTCCCGGCGCAGCGTACCCGGCGCCGCCTTGGCCGGGTCCGTCGGGCCCATGGTGTCGCGCCACTTCTTGATGGCGTCAGGAGCCTCGAGGCACAGCAGCACGCACGGCCCCGACGACATGAACGTCGTCAGCTCCCCGAAGAACGGGCGCTCCTTATGAACGGCGTAGAAGCCTTCGGCTTCACGCCTGGAAAGATGGGCCAGGCGCATCCCGCGGACCGTGAAGCCCGCTTCTTCGATGCGTGCCAGGATGCGCCCGGTATTTCTCGCCTTGACGGCGTCCGGCTTGATGATTGCGAACGTGCGCTCAGTCATATCCGGACGATCTTACTACTGCCTAGTGCTTGCCGAGCCCGATGCTCACCATGATGATCGTCGTGACGTCATGCTCGGTGAAGACGAACCGGAGCTCCGGTCGAATCGGATGCTTCGATGACGCGTTGAACTCGAGGCCGCCGCCAAGCTGCAACCGGGCCTGGGTCTCGTCCGCGAAGCTCAGAATGCCGAGGCCGCCGCCGGCGAAGGGTTTGAAGTTGGGCTCGTTCGTCTTGAAGTAATAGACAACGTTGCCGGAGAGGTAGACGCCGTTGTAGCCCTCGAATCTCAGGAAGGAGACGTCTCCGTTCGTCTCAATCTGCTGATTGTTGAAGGGCCGCGCCGCCACGCCGGCGCCGACAATGAAACCGTCACCGCCGCTGAGGAATACGCCGCCGAACTGTCCGCGCAACTCGATCTTCTTCTCCTGCGCTGCCGCCGGGGACGCGAGCGCCAACACGCCCAGAACCGCGATCGTCAATCTGGCCAAAGTCTTCACAAGGACACCTCCTAAAGTGCCTGCACCGGTTACATGAGTCTCCAAAATACAACGGGCCCGGTGCTTTTGCACGGGCCCGTGTACAGACTCCGATGGCCGGGTGCCGGCCGCGCCCTACCGCAGGGCCTCCATCAGCTCGTCGAGCGCCTGTTTCCCCGGCCGCGTCTGGTCCTGCGGGAGGAACGCCAGCGGCGTCTCCACGAGGTTCATGGAATCGACGAAGTTGTCCTGGTTCGGGTCGATGTAGATCATGCCCGTAGCGAACTCGCCGCGGCGCGCCGTCTCGTGAAGCATCCGGAGCGCCGTGATCTTGTCCGACGGGTTGTAGTCCTCAGCCAGTTTCTTCAGGTACAGATGCGAGCCATCGTGCATCTTCACCTCGGTCGTCGAGCCCGGTTCGTAGTCGACCGAAATGTCCTCGAAGAACGGCACGAAGCTGATCTCGCCGAGCACCTCGTCGTGGTCCTTCACGTACGCATAGCTTTTCGTGGAGCCCTCGTGATCGTTGAAGGTCACGCACGGCGAGATGACGTCGATCATGCAGGTGCCGCGGTGGGAGATGGCGGCCTTGAGGATCGACAGCAGCTGCTTCTTGTCGCCGGAAAACGACCGTGCGACAAACGACGCGCCGAGCTCGATGGCGAGCGCGCAGGTATCAATCGGCGGCAGGTCGTTCATGACGCCGTTCTTGGCCTTCGAGCCCATGTCTGCCGTCGGCGAAAACTGGCCTTTCGTCAGGCCGTAACAGCCGTTGTCCTCGATGATGTAGATGAGCGGCAGGTTGCGCCGCATCAGGTGCACGAACTGGCCCACGCCGATGGCACCCGTATCGCCGTCGCCGCTGACGCCGATGCCCAGCATTGACGCATTCGCGAGCAGCGCGCCGGTGGCCACCGACGGCATGCGCCCGTGCACTGAGTTGAAGCCGTGCGACGGATTGAGGAAGTACGCCGGGCTCTTGCTGGAGCAGCCGATGCCCGAGAACTTCATGACCCGCTTCTGATCGACGCCCATCTCGTAGAACGCGTCGATGATGCGCTCAGAGATGGCGTTGTGCCCGCACCCCGCGCACAGCGTCGTCTTGCTGCCGCGGTACTGGGCGAGTTCCAGGCCGAGCCGGTTCGTCTTCTTTGGCGGAACCGGCGTGGGGGTGGTCGTCTCACTCATTACTGCACCTGCTCCTGAGCACGAACGGAATCGGAGATGCTGCGGGCGTCGATCGGCAGACCGTCGTAGTGCAGCACGCTTCTCATATTCGGGGCGAGCGACGGGTCGAGATCCAGCCTCAGCAGGCTGAGCATCTGCGCGTCCCGGTTCTGCTCGACGACGTACACACGATCGAACTTCCGGACGAACGCCTCGACTTCCGGGCCGAACGGATAGGCCCGGAGCCGCAGGTAGGCTGTCTTCAGACCCGCCTCTTCCCGCAGCTGGTCGCGGCCTTCCTGGACCGCCCAGTGGCTCGATCCGTAGGCAATGATGCCAATCGTGGCGTCGGCATCCGACTCGAGGATCGCGGGCGGGACGAGTGTCTTGGCCGTCTCGAACTTCCTCGCCAGCCGATCGAGATTCTGCACGTAGTCGTCGGCGCGCTCGGAGTACTGCGCCATCGCGTTGTGACCGGAACCGCGGGTAAAGAACGCCGGCATCGGCGTGCCCGGCAGCGTGCGATACGGAATCGCGTCGCCGTCCACGTCCTTATAGCGGCCCCACGTTGCACCGAGCTCCTTGACCTTCGCCTCATCGAGCACCTTGCCGCGATCGAACGGCTGCTCCGGGTACTTGAATGGATGCGCCATCCACGTATTCATGCCGAGATCGAGGTCGCTCATGACGTACACGATGGTCTGAAGCCGTTCCGACAAATCGAACGACTCCATGGCCATCGTGAAGCACTCTTCCATCGACGACGGCAGGAGCATGACGTGACGTGTGTCGCCGTGCGAGTTCACCGCGGTGAAGAGGATGTCGCCCTGCGCGGTGCGGGTGGGCAGGCCCGTTGAGGGGCCGACGCGCTGGATGTCGAACACGACCGCGGGAACCTCGGCGTAGTAAGAGAGGCCCGCGAATTCGGACATCAGGCTGACGCCGGGACCGGACGTCGATGTCATCGCGCGCGCGCCCGCCCAGCCGGCGCCAATGACCATGCCGATCGCCGCGATCTCGTCCTCTGCCTGAACGATGGCGAACGTCGCCTTGCCGGTCGCCTTGTCCATGCGGTGCTTCCGCATGTAGCCAATCAGGGCTTCAGGCAGTGACGACGACGGGGTGATGGGATACCAGGCGCAGACCGTGACGCCGGCGAACATGCAGCCCATGGCCGCCGCCTGATTGCCTTCAATCAGTATCTGGCCGTCCGTCTTGTTCAGGTGTTCGACGCGGTACGGATGGCGGATCTGAAGATTCTCTTCCGCGAACTTCTTCCCCGCTTCGAGGGCGCCGAGGTTGAGCTGCATGGCCTTCGGCTTCTTGCCGAGCTGTTTCGCAAGCGCCTTCTCCATCTGCGCGAGGTCGATGCCCAGCAGGTGCGACAGCACGCCGTCGTAAATCATGTTGCGGACGAGGCGCCGCAGCTTGGCGTCCGTGCACACGCCGGCCACGATCTTGTCGAACGGTACCGGATAGAAAATAAGATCGTCGCGCAGGCTCTTCAGGTTGAGCGGCTCGTCATAGACAACCGCCCGTCCCGGCTCCAGCGTCATCACGTCTTCCTTCGCCGTCTCGGGATTCATTGCGACCAGGAAGTCCACTTCGCGCTTGCGGCTGATGTAGCCGCGGTGATTGGCGCGAATGGAGAACCAGGTCGGAAGGCCGGCGATGTTCGACGGAAAGAGGTTCTTTCCGGACACGGGCACGCCCATCTGAAAGATCGCTCGCAGGAGCACCAGGTTCGCGGTCTGGCTGCCCGATCCGTTGACAGTGGCGACCTGGACGGTGAAATCGTTGACGACGGGGGTGCTTGGAGCGGCCTCCGCCGGAGATGCGCTTGGAGACGGTGAACTCATCACGAAAAGTATATCTGCTCAGGCTTTTCCCAACGCATTCACAAGCGCGCGCCCCATGTCGGCGGGGCTCTTCACGACGTGAACACCTGCGTCGGTGAGCGCCTGCATCTTCTCGGCGGCGGTGCCCTTGCCGCCCGCGATGATGGCGCCCGCATGACCCATTCGGCGCCCCGGAGGCGCTGTCTGACCGGCAATAAAACCCACAACAGGCTTCCTGAACGAGGCCTTGATGAACGCCGCGGCCTCCTCCTCGGCGCTACCGCCGATCTCGCCGATCAGAACGACCGCCTCGGTTTCCGGATCTGCCGCGAACAACGTCAATGCGTCAATAAATGAGGTACCGATGAGCGGGTCGCCCCCGATTCCGATACACGTCGTCTGCCCCAGCCCCAGGGCGGTGAGCTGGTGGATGGCTTCGTACGTGAGCGTGCCGCTCTTGGAGACAATGCCGACCTTACCAGGCTTGCAGATGTGGCCGGGAATGATGCCCGCCTTGGCCTGGCCGGCGGTGATCACGCCCGGGCAGTTGGGCCCTACCAGGCGCATGCCGCGGCTGCGCACCACGGTCATCGCGCGCATCATGTCGACGACGGGAATGCCTTCAGTGATGCAGACAGCCAGGGGCAGGCCGGCTTCTGCGGCCTCCATGACAGCGTCTCCGCCACCCGGTGGCGGAACAAAGATGACGCTGGCGTTGGCGCCTGTTGCCTTCACGGCGTCCTCGACGGTGTTGAACACCGGCCAGCCTTCGTGGGTCGTCCCGCCCTTGCCAGGAGTGACACCGCCGACGACGTTGGTGCCGTACGCCTGCGCGGCCTTTGCGTGGAATGTGCCTTCGCGGCCAGTCAGGCCCTGGACAAGAAGACGCGTATTGCGATCGATTAGGACAGCCATGTAGTGATTGAGTTATTGACTGATTGAGTTATTGACGGGAGAGGCCGACGACCTTGTCGGCGGCCTCACCCATGGAATCTGCTGTTGTGAAGTTGAGGCCACTCTCGCGGAGCATCTGCTTGCCGAGCTCCACGTTCGTGCCTTCCATGCGGATGACGATCGGCACGCGGACGCCGAGGTCGGTGACCGCGGCGATGACGCCCTGCGCCAGCACATCGCAGCGCAGGATGCCGCCGAAGATATTGATGAGCACGGCCTTGACGCTCGTATCCGACATCAGGATGCGGAACGCGTTCTTGATTTGCTCGGCATTGGCGCCGCCACCGACGTCGAGGAAGTTCGCCGGCTCCCCTCCGGCCAGCTTGATGATGTCCATCGTCGCCATCGCGAGGCCGGCGCCGTTCACCATGCAGCCGATGGTGCCGTCGAGCTTGATGTAGTTGAGCGAGAACTTCGATGCCTCGACCTCGAGCGGCGCCTCCTCATCGAGGTCACGCAGTTCCTTGATGTCGGCGTGCCGATAGAGCGCGTTGTCGTCGAAATTGAGCTTGGCGTCGAGCGCGATGAGATCGCCGCCGGCGGTGACGATAAGGGGATTGATCTCGAGGAGCGACGCATCGGTCGCGACAAAGGCCTGGTAGAGCGCCATCATCATCCTGACGCCCTTGCCCACCTGATCTCCGGCCAGGCCCAGCGCGAACGCGAGCTGCCTGGCCTGATACGGTTGCAGGCCGAGCGCCGGATCGACGAAGGCCTTGTGGATCCGCTCGGGCGTCTCGTGCGCGACCTTCTCGATTTCGACGCCGCCGTCCTGACTGGCCATCACGACTGGCTTCTGCGTCGAGCGGTCGATGACAATGCCGAGGTAGAGCTCGCGGGCGATCTGAAGTCCCTCTTCGACGAGGACGCGCTTGACGATGCTGCCTTCGGGTCCGGTCTGGTATGTGACCAGACGCATGCCGAGCATCTTCGCCGCGGCGTCGCGCGCTTCGGCCGGGCTCTTCACGACCTTGACGCCGCCACCCTTGCCGCGGCCACCGGCATGGATCTGGGCCTTCACCACGGACACGGCGCCGCCAAGACGCTCGGCTATCGCCCTGGCGTCATCCGCGTTGAACGCGACTTCGCCGCGCGGCACCGCCACGCCGTACTTCTTGAGAATCTCTTTGCCCTGATACTCATGGATCTTCATGCGGGTTGGGAGTCTATCAAAGACCTCGGGAGTCGTTTCCGTGCGAAAACGACAACTCGAGTTTGCAGGGTAACTGCGGGATGCGCTCTGGCAGGGAAACGAGTCCAGAGGTCTTGATACAATCTCTGGTTGGAGTCACGGATGCGGACGCGGCAGTTGTTCACGAGCTCGGTCGGGACGAAGCTGCTGATCGCCTTGACCGGACTGGCGCTCTCTGGCTTCCTCGTGTTCCACCTTGCCGGTAACCTGCTGCTCTTCTTTGGACCTGAGCAGTACAACGAGCATGCACATTCGCTGATTTCAAATCCGTTGGTCGTCCCGGCGGAACTCGGCCTGATCGCCATCTTCCTGCTTCACGTCTTCAAGGCAATTTCGAACTACCTCGGCAACCGCAAGGCACGGCCGGTGGGTTATGAGGCGAAGGCGTGGGCAAAGGGACCGAGCCGGAAATCCTGGGCCTCCACCACGATGATCGTCTCGGGACTGATCACTCTGGCGTTCGTCCCGCTCCACCTTCTGACCTTCAAGTATGGCCCGCACTACGCCTCACCGGAGGCCGGAGTACGCGACCTCTATCGCCTGCTCATCGAGGTCTTTCAGAGACCCGGCTACGTCGTGTTCTACGTCTTTGCGATGACAGTGACGGCCATGCACCTGCGCCACGGAGTCTCGAGCAGCCTGCAGTCGCTCGGACTGATTCCCGCGCGGTGGATACGAGCGTTCCTTGCCGCCGGGTTGCTCCTGGCGTTGGCTGTGGGCACCGGGTTTGTTCTCATCCCTGTCTACATCTATTTGTTCGTGACGCCGGGTGGGCCCCGACTGCCATGACGCTCGACTCGAGAACGCCGTCCGGGCCGCTGGCCGGCAAGTGGGATCGGCACCGGTTCGAATCCAGGCTGGTCAACCCGGCCAATCGTCGCCGCCATTCGGTCATCATCGTCGGCACCGGCCTCGCAGGTGCCTCGGCCGCATCCTCGCTCGGCGAGCTCGGCTATCAGGTGCTGAGCTTCTGCATCCACGACAGCCCACGGCGGGCCCACAGCATCGCCGCGCAGGGTGGCATCAACGCGGCGAAGAACTATCAGAACGATGGTGACAGCATCCAGCGCCTGTTCTACGACACGATCAAGGGTGGGGACTATCGGGCGCGCGAGGCCAATGTGTACAGGCTGGCGCAGCTCTCGGTGAACATCATCGATCAGTGCGTCGCCCAGGGAGTGCCGTTCGCCCGCGAGTACGGCGGCCAGCTCGACAATAGATCTTTCGGCGGCGCGCAGGTCTCGCGCACGTTCTACGCCCGCGGCCAGACCGGTCAACAGCTCCTCCTCGGCGCCTATCAGTCGATGATGCGACAGGTCCAGCGCGGTTCCGTGACCGTGTTCGCCCAGCGCGAGATGCTCGATCTCGTCATCGTCGATGGGCGCGCCCGCGGAATCATCTGCCGCAATCTCATCACCGGCCGGCTGGAGCGGCACGTGGCCGACGCGGTCTGCCTGGCGACCGGCGGGTACGGCACCGCCTATTACCTTTCCACGAACGCGGTGAACTCGAACGTCACGGCGGCGTGGCGCGCTCACAAACGTGGCGCGCTGTTTGCGAATCCGTGCTTCACGCAGATCCATCCGACCTGCATTCCTGTCTCAGGCGACCATCAGTCCAAGCTCACGCTGATGTCAGAGTCGCTCAGGAATGACGGCAGGGTCTGGGTGCCGAAGAATGCGGGCGACACGCGGCATCCAAACGACATTCCGGACGGCGATCGGGACTACTACCTCGAACGCAAGTATCCGAGCTTCGGTAACCTGGTCCCGCGCGACGTGGCGTCACGCAATGCGAAATCGGTCTGTGACGAGGGCCGCGGCGTCGGCGAAAGCGGCCTCGCCGTTTACCTGGATTTCAGAAACTCGATTGAGCGGGTTGGCCACGACGTCATCGCCGCCCGGTACGGCAACCTGTTCGAGATGTACCGCAAGATCACCGATCAGGATCCGTACAAGGAGCCGATGCGGATCTACCCGGCCATCCACTACACGATGGGCGGGCTGTGGGTGGACTACAACCTGATGAGCAACGTGGCTGGCCTGCACGTGCTCGGTGAAGCGAACTTCTCGGATCACGGCGCGAACCGCCTCGGCGCGAGCGCGTTGATGCAGGGACTCGCCGACGGGTACTTCGTCATCCCCTACACGCTCGCGCATTACCTGGCTTCGACGTCGCTTCCCACAGTGACGGCGGAGCACGACGCGTTCGCCGAAGCCGAAGCGAGCGTTCAGGGCCGGATCGATCGGATCCTCGCCGTCAAGGGTTCGAAGACGCCCCGCGAGCTGCACCGCGAGCTCGGCCGGCTCTTGTGGGACGAAGTCGGCATGTCGCGCACCGATGCGGGCCTGCGCCGTGCCCTTTCACGCATCCCGCAGCTCCGCGAGGAGTTCTGGCAGAACGTCTCGGTACCGGGCGAGACGAACAACCTCAACAAGAATCTCGAATACGCGGGACGCGTGGCCGACTACCTCGAGTTTGCGGAGCTGCTTGCGCTCGACGCGCTCGAGCGCCGCGAGTCGTGCGGCGGCCACTTCCGCGAGGAAAGCCAGACACCTGACGGCGAGGCGCAGCGTGACGACGCGAACTTTTCATACGTGGCGGCGTGGGAGTTCAAGGGCGTTGGTGCGATGCCGGCGTTGCACAAGGAACCGCTGGACTTCGAGTACGTGAAGCCGTCGCAGCGGAGCTACAAGTGACTATTCACCTTCGAGTCTGGCGGCAGGCCGGGCCGGATGCCCCCGGACGATTCGAAATCCATACGGCCGAAACCGTCTCTCCGGATATGTCCTTCCTCGAGATGCTCGATGTCGTGAACGAGCAGTTGATCAGGAAGCACGTGGAGCCGATCGCCTTCGATTCGGACTGCCGAGAGGGGATCTGTGGAACCTGCGGCTTCCTCGTGAACGGCCGGCCCCACGGCCCCGAACCATGCACGACGGTCTGCCAGCTCCACATGCGGGCGTTCCGGGACGGAGACACGATTACGCTCGAACCCTGGCGGGCCGCCGCGTTTCCGGTCATCAAGGACCTGGTCGTCGACCGGAGCGCGTTCGACCGGATTATCCAGGCCGGGGGCTATACCTCCGCCAACGTCGGCGGTGCCCCCGATGGCAACGCCCTGCCGATCCCAAAGCCGGCCGCCGAGGCGGCATTCGACGCCGCCCAATGCATTGGCTGTGGGGCCTGTGTCGCGGCGTGCAAGAACGCGTCAGCGGCTCTGTTTACTTCTGCCAAGGTTGCGCACCTGGCGCACCTGCCCCAGGGCCAGGTCGAGCGGCAGGCGCGCGTCCTTAATATGGTCAGCAGGATGGACCGGGAAGGCTTTGGCTCGTGCTCGAACGAGGGGGAATGTGAGGCCGTGTGCCCCAAAGGTATCTCCCTCACCAGCATCGCCACCATGAACAGGGAGTTCTGGCGGGCCTTGCTTGGTTCTTAGAGTGTTCTAGGCTTCTTCGCGCCAGAGAGTGGTCAGGGAACCCCAGATTCCCACCACCAGCAAGGCGCATCCCGCGAGGGTCGTCAGCGTCGTCACAAGCAACTCCGGTTGATGGAATTGCAAGGCGTGTGCCCGGCTCCGGGAGAACTGGCCCCTTAGAAAACCCAGGATAGTGCAGGGAGAGGCGATGCAAGCGCGCCGACCGTCCGGTCGCACATGTCGGCCTGCCAACACTTTTGTCGCGAACGCCGGGGTAAGACCACCGTCGCCAAGGCTATGGTGGTCCGCCGAAGCCTTGCGCGAAGGCGGACCCGGCCTACACTCCGATGACGGTCGTCAGCTCCTTCACCGCGGCTGCCGACTTGTTCAGCGCCGTCTGCTCGTCCGGGGTCAGGCGGATCTGAATGATCTCCTCCGCCCCGCCCTTGCCCAGCTTCACCGGCACACCCAGGAACTGGTCCCGGACTCCGTACTCCCCCGTAAGGAAGACGGAGCACGGCAGGATCGACTTCTTGTCCTTGAGGATCGCCTCGACCATGACGGCCGCCGCGGCACCCGGGGCGTACCAGGCGCTGGTCCCGACCAGCTTGGTAATCTCGGCGCCGCCATTGGCGGTCCGGGTGCAGATTTCATCGAGCTTGGCCTGGGACAGCTTCCCCATCGCGACCAGTTCCGTCAGAGGGATCCCCGCGACCGTCGAGAACCTGGGCAGCGGCACCATGGTGTCGCCATGGCCGCCGAGGACGAATGCATGGATATTCTCGACGCTCACGTTGAGTTCCATCGCGATGAAGGTCCGCATGCGGGCCGAGTCGAGCACACCGGCCATGCCAACCACGCGCTCCCGTGGGAATCCGCTCAGCCGGTACACGGCCTGGCACATCGCATCGAGTGGATTGGCAACGGGGACGATGATGCAGTTCGGCGAGTACTTGACGACCTGCTCGGTCACCGACTGCATGATCTTGTAGTTGACCTGCAGGAGATCATCGCGGCTCATGCCCGGCTTGCGCGGCACACCCGACGTGATGACGACGACGTCGGAGCCGGCGGTGGCGGCATAGTCGCTCGTGCCCACGAGCCGCGTATCCGAACCGTCGATCGGGCACGCCTGAAAAATGTCGAGGGCGATCCCCGCGGCTTTCTCCGCCGCGATGTCGACAATCACGACATCTGCCAATTCCTTGACCGCGATCGCACGAGCAACTGTTGCGCCGACGTTGCCGGCGCCGCCCACGACAGTAACCTTCCGATTCATTACATCGCTCCAATCATGACGTCCGCGAACTCCGACGTCTTCAGTTCCTTCGCGCCCTCCATGAGGCGCGCGAGATCATAAGTCACCTGCTTCGAGGCGATCGCCTTCTCGAGCGACGACATCACGAGGTCAGCCGCCTCGGTCCAGCCGAGGAAGCGCAACATCATCTCGCCGGACAGAATCACCGACCCCGGATTCACCTTGTCGAGGTCGGCATACTTCGGCGCGGTACCGTGCGTCGCCTCGAAGACGGCGTGACCGGTGACGTAGTTGATGTTGCCGCCGGGCGCGATACCGATGCCGCCGACCTGCGCCGCCAGCGCGTCCGAGATGTAGTCGCCGTTCAGGTTCGGCGTCGCAATGACGTCGTACTCCGCCGGGCGCGTGAGGATCTGCTGGAGGAACGCGTCAGCGATCACATCCTTTATCACCAGGCCGTTCGGCAGCTTGCACCACGGTCCGCCATCGAATTCGACTGCACCGAAGTCGCGTTTCGCCAGTTCGTAGCCCCAGTCCCGGAATGCGCCCTCGGTGAACTTCATGATGTTGCCCTTGTGCACCAGAGTGAGGCTCTTCCGCCCGTTCGCATTGGCCCAATCGATGGCGGCACGGATGAGGCGTTCGCTCCCTTCGCGGGAAATCGGCTTGATGCCGATGCCGGCCGTCGCCGGGAAGCGGATCTTCTTGAAGAGCTTCGGGAACCCGGCCTGAAAGAGCTTTTTGAACTGCTCGACGTCCGGCGTGCCGTCCTGGAATTCGATGCCCGCGTAGATATCCTCGGTGTTCTCGCGAAAGATGACCATGTTCACGAGATCCGGACGCTTCACCGGCGTTTCCATGCCACCGAAGTAGCGGACCGGACGCAGACACACGTAGAGGTCGAGTTCCTGCCGCAGCGCGACGTTCAACGAACGGATGCCACCACCCACGGGCGTCGTCAGCGGCCCCTTGATGCCGACGCGATGTTTTCTGAACGCGTCGAGCGTCGCATCGGGTAGCCAGTTACCCGTCTGCTTGAACGCCTTCTCACCGGCGAGCACTTCGAGCCATTCGATCCTGCGCGCGCCACCGTACGCCTTCGCGACGGCGGCGTCGAACACGCGCACGCTCGCCCGCCAGATGTCGGGTCCCGTGCCATCGCCTTCGATGAATGGAATTGTTTTTGTTTCGGTGGCGTGTGAAGACATGGTGTTTAGGTCAGGCACCTGACGCGCGTCACAGTGCGTTCACATTTTCTGTGGAAAACTTTGTGGAAAACTCGCCGCCCCGGCGAGTTTTCTTCGGTAATCCTCCGCGTCGAGCGGTTTGCACCAACATGGTGCGATTCCCGCGCGCCGACAGAACGTCACATTATATCCGTCGCCAAGAAAGTGCGTCCACGCAAAGTTCGTCATGCTAAGATTCGTCGTGCCCGTCGTCACGCCACATGGGCTACCCGACGCGATTCGTCACGCTCGAGTCGTCGGCATCATTCCCTCCCGGTATCAATCAACTCGACTCCCTGGCAAAGCGCTTGCTGAAATCGCCGGCGCGCCGATGGTCGAACACGTCCATCGCCGCGCAAGCCGTGCCGCACTCCTCGACGCCGTCATCATCGCCACCGACGATCAGCGGATTGCGGATGCGGTCAGCAGCTTCGGCGGCACGGCGGTAATGACGCGAGCGGATCATCCCAGCGGCACGGACCGCCTGGCCGAGGTCGCAGCCGCACTTTATTGCGACATCGTCGTGAATATTCAGGGCGACGAACCGACGATCGCCCCTGAAGCGATCGACGCAGCGGTTCGCCTGTTGATCGATCGACCAGCCGACCGTATGGCGACGCTGCGACGGCGTATCGATGACCAGGCAGACCTGACGAATCCGGCCGTCGTGAAGCTCGTGAGCGACAGGGCCGGCTACGCGCTGTACTTCACGCGATCCGCCGTGCCATTCGTCCGGCCCGGCAGTTCGAAGCCAGTGGCCTGGCGCCACATCGGGCTCTATGCCTACCGGCGCGAGTTCCTCGCGACGCTCGCGGGCCTGGCGCCGACGCCGCTCGAACAGGCAGAAGGCCTCGAGCAGCTGCGAGCTCTAGAGAACGGTTATCGAATCATTACGGCGGAGACGGATGCCGACGCGATCGGCGTCGACACCCAGGAAGATTTGGACCGAGTGCGTGAGCTCATGCGCAGTTGACGGATTGACCGATTGACCGATTGACCGATTGACCGATTGACCGATTGACCGATTGACGGATTGATGACATGGCACAGACAAACCGACAGCGACCTGTGAAGTACATCTTCGTGACCGGCGGCGTGGTTTCATCGCTCGGCAAGGGTCTCGCCGCCGCATCCATCGGGTGCCTTCTCGAGGGGCACGGGTACAAGGTCGCGCTGAAGAAGTTCGACCCGTACATCAACGTGGATCCCGGCACGATGAGCCCGTACCAGCATGGTGAGGTCTACGTCACCGATGACGGCGCCGAGACGGACCTCGATCTCGGTCACTACGAACGGTTTACGAACATGGTCGCGGCCCGCGACAACAACTGGACGACCGGCAAGATCTACCTGTCGGTGATCCAGAAGGAACGGCGCGGCGACTACCTCGGGCGGACCGTACAGGTCATTCCGCACATTACGAACGAGATCAAGGAGAGTATCCGGGCGCACGCCGAAGACGTGGACGTGATGCTCATCGAAATCGGCGGCACCGTCGGCGACATCGAGAGCCTGCCGTTTCTGGAGGCCATCAGGCAGCTGAGACAGGACGTCGGCCGGGAGAACACGCTCTACATTCACCTCACACTCGTGCCCTTCATCGCGTCGGCGGGCGAACTCAAGACGAAACCGACGCAGCACAGCGTCAGGGACCTCCGGTCGATTGGTATCCAGCCCGATGTGCTGCTCTGCAGGACGGACCGGAAGCTCGAATCCGACATGAAACGCAAAATCGCGCTCTTCTGCGACGTCGATGAGGAAGCTGTCATCACGGCGCAGGACGTCTCGAGCATTTATGAGGTGCCGCTCAATTTGTCGGAGCAGGGACTTGACCAAATCCTGCTCCGCCGGCTGTCACTCCCGGCGACAGAAGCACGCCTCGAAGCCTGGGAAGACCTCGTCGAGCGCATCAGGAATCCGAAGGACGAGATCACGATCCATTTCGTGGGCAAGTACGTCGAGTACGAGGACTCCTACAAGAGCATCAACGAGGCGCTCTTCCACGGCGGCTTCCACAACCGCATCAAGGTGAAGCTGCAGTGGGTCGAGGCGGAGGCACTCGAGGGGCCGGATGGGTTGGCGCTCCTCGAGGATGCGGTGGGCATCCTGGTCGGTCCGGGATTCGGTGACCGCGGCAGCCGGGGCATGATGGCGGCCGCGGAGTTTGCGCGCACGCGCCGCATCCCCTACTTCGGCATTTGCTACGGATTCCAGTGGGCGGTCGTCGAGTTTGCGAGGAACCTGGCCGGCCTCCCGGGCGCGGACTCAACGGAAGTTGTTGAGAACGCCGAACATAAGGTCATCTACAAACTCCGCGATCTGCTCGGCGTCGATGACATGGGCGGCACGATGCGCCTCGGCAGCTACGCCTGCCGTCTCATGCCCGACTCCCTGGTCTTCCGCCTCTATGGCGAAGAAATCATCCATGAGCGGCACCGCCATCGATACGAATTCAACTGCCTCTACGAAAAAGCCCTGACCGACAATGGGCTGCGGATCGTGGGCCGCTCGCTCGACGGCAAGTTTGTCGAGATTGTCGAGGTGCCGAATCACCCGTGGTTCGTCGCCGTGCAGTTCCATCCCGAATTCAAGTCGAAGCCGCTGCGGCCGCATCCGCTGTTTGCAGGATTCGTCGAGGCGGCCTACAAGCGGAAGATGTCGCTGCAGGGCGTCGCCACGAATGTCACGGCGATCGGAGACCGTCGGAGCCGAGGCTAGATCGGACTTGCCTCGCCGAAGCTGAAAGCGAAGGCGGGCCTATAATCAACCCCTGTGCCGCCGCTTTCGCTGCCTGTTCGTGAAGTTCCTGTTTTCGATGGCATCGTGTTGGGCCAGCCCGGGCTCGTGCTTATCGCGGGTCCGTGCGTCATCGAGAGTGAGTCGCACGCTTTGGGCCTCTGTCGCGAAATTGCGTCGATGGCCAAGCGAGCCGGCGTCGGCTACGTCTTCAAGGCATCGTTCGACAAAGCGAATCGCACGTCACTCGCTTCGTACCGGGGGCTCGGAATTGAAGAAGGCCTGGGCATTCTGGGACGCATCCGCAGCGAGACCGGCGTTCCGATTCTGACCGACATCCACGAACCCTGGCAGGCCCCTCAGGCTGCGGAGGTCGCCGACATCCTCCAGATTCCTGCCTTCCTCTCGCGCCAGACCGACCTGATCGTCGCCGCGGCGCGCACTGAGCGCGTCATCAATCTGAAGAAGGGCCAGTTTCTGGCGCCGCTCGACATGCGCCATGCGATCGACAAGGTCCACGCCTCCGGCAACGACCGGGTCTTTGTCACCGAGCGCGGCTTCTCTTTTGGCTACAACAACCTGGTCGTCGACATGCGGGCGTTTCCGATGATGCGGAGCCTCGGCACGCCTGTCGTGTTCGACGTGACGCATAGTCTTCAGCTTCCGGGCGGAGGGGACGGCGTCACTGCCGGCCTGGCCGAATACATCGAGCCGCTCGCACGGGCTGGCGTCGGCATGGGAGTCGATGGCGTATTCCTTGAGGTGCACGAAGAGCCGGCGCGGGCCAAGAGCGACGCGCAGAATGCACTCGCCCTCAGCAGGCTGCCCTCGATCCTGGCTCAACTCGTTCAGATCAACGCCGTGACCAAGGCGGCGCAGTCGTCATCGGTGCCATCGTGACCGTCGACGATAGCAAAAGGCACGATGACATCGAGCTGGCCAAGAGGGTGCTCGAAACCGAGGCCGATGCCATCCGCGGATTGATTCCACAGCTTGCGGAATCGTTTTCTGCCGCGGTCTCGATGCTGCTCGCCTGCACTGGCCGGGTCATCGTGACCGGCATGGGCAAGTCGGGCATCATCGCCCGCAAACTAGCCGCGACGATGTCGAGCACCGGTACCGGGGCGACGTTCCTCCACCCTGCCGAAGCCCTGCACGGTGACCTTGGCATGGTCCAGAAGGGCGATGTCGTCATCGCCCTGTCGTCGAGCGGCGAAACTGAAGAGCTGGTGCGGTTACTCGAAGCGATCCGGCGGATTGGGGCGAGCATCATCTCGATGACGGGCCGGCCGCATTCGACACTGGGACATGCTTCGGACGTGACACTCAGCTGCCATGTCCCCGAAGAGGCCTGCCCGATGAACCTGGCGCCGACCGCCAGCACCACAGCGACGCTTGCGTTGGGCGATGCCCTGGCGATGGCGCTCTCCACTCGTAAAGGGTTCAAAGCAGAGAACTTCGCGGACCTCCATCCCGGCGGCCGGCTCGGCCGGCGCCTGATGCGCGTCGATGCCCTCATGCATGCCGGCGACGCGCTACCGGTCGTCTCGCCAGGCACGGCGATGCCCGACGTCATTCACGAGATGAGCAGCAAACGGCTCGGCATGACCTGTGTCGTCGGCAGTGACGGGCGGCTGCGCGGCATCGTGACGGATGGGGACCTTCGGCGGCACATGACGAGCCAGAACAATCTCCTCAGCCGGAGAGCCGAGGACGTGATGACGAAGAATCCGGTCACGGTCGCAGGCGCGGCGCTCGCGGCCGAGGCCATTCGCATCATGGAGGAGCGGAAGATCACGTCGCTCGTTGTCGTCGGGACGGCCGATCGGGTGGAGGGCGTGGTCCACCTGCACGATCTCTGGCGCACGGAGATGATCTGAGCCGTGCCAACCCCTTCGCCTGAGGCGCTGACGACGCGTGCGCGCCGCGTCAAGCTGGTGTTGCTCGACGTGGACGGCGTTCTGACTGACGGCCTGGTACAGATAGAAGGCAGCGGACGCGAGTCCAAGTCGTTTTCGATTCGCGACGGCGCGGCGATCGTCTGGGCACAACGCACGGGTCTCGAGATCGGTCTCCTCAGCGGCAGGCCATCCGAAGCGACGACGCGGCGAGCGAGCGAACTGGGCATTACAACCGTGCTTCAGCACGGCCCCGACAAACGCGAGCCATTCCAGCGTTTGCTGGCGGAGCGCAGCCTGACGGCGGATGATGTCGCGTACATGGGTGATGACCTGCTGGATCTACCTGTGCTGACGAGGGTTGGCCTCTCAGCCGCCCCTGCCGACGCGACGCCGGAAGTGCTCTCGCGGGTGCACTGGATCAGCCGGTATCCGGGCGGTCAAGGCGCAGTCCGCGAGCTTCTCGAGGTCATCTTGAGGGCCCAGCAGTCCTGGGACGCGGTTGTTTCGAGATTCCTGGACTGACGTGCAGGACTACACGCTGCTCATCGCCCTGGTGGCACTGCTCGTCGGGCTCGCGACCGGCAAGGCGTGGGAGCGCTACAAGCTCGTCGAGGGCCGGTGGATTGACCGCCGGAGAGTCAGACAGTCGCCACACTTCATCCTCGGCCTGAACTATCTGGTCGCCGGGCAGGTCGATCTGGCGATCGAAGAGCTGGAGAAGGCGGCTCGGCTCGATCCGGGCGCGTTGGAACTCCGCCTGGTCCTGGGCAACCTGTACCGCGAAAAAGGTCAGGTCGGCCGCGCCATTCAGGAACATCAGACGCTGCTGCAACGCCCTCGCCTGAACCGGCTCGAGCACGCGAACGTGCAGCTCTGCCTCGGTCTCGACTATCGCCGTGGCGGGTTCGTCGACCGCGCGGTCGCGGCATTCACAGATGTTCTCAAGCTCGATCCGGACAACGAAGCCGCGCTGGTGAACCTCGAGAAACTGCAAGAAGACCAGCACCAGTGGATGGACGCATACGTCACGAGAAAGCGCCTGGCGCTGCTGGCCGGTCCTCCGGATCAGCCGAAGTCCCAGGCGATCCTGGCGTTCCTCGAGAACGAGATCGGCCTGCAGGCCCTCAAAGAGGGCCGCCTGGATGAAGCTGCGCGGCGATTCGAGGCCGCCATCGACCTCGATGGGACCATCGTGACCGCTTTCGTGCACCTCGGGGACGTCCGGGAGCAGCAGGGAGATCTTCCCGCGGCCGTCGCTACGTGGGAGCGCGCGGTTGAGGTGGCACCCGACCGCTCGTACCTCGCGTTCGATCGGCTGGAACGCGCCTACAGTGCGGCGCAGCAGCCCGCCAGGTTTGCGGATCTCTGCAGACGCCTCATCGCAGAGTCGCCGCGCGAATGGCGCGCCCGCGCGGCGCTCGCGCGGCATCTCGCGGCCCGTAGCCAGCTTGCGGATGCGTTCGAGCTGCTGCTCGAAGCACTCGAACACAACCCACACGCGCTCGCGATTCATCAGGCGACCTGGAACGTGTTGTCCTCCATGGACTTACCGAAGAGCCTCGTCGCCCGCTACGTCGAGCGCACGCGGCAGTCGGTGTTCTATCTCGATCCCCACGTGTGCATGCGCTGCAGGTACCGGAGTACCGAGCTCCTGTGGCAGTGCCCTCACTGCCACGAGTGGAACACGTTCGTCGAGGAGCGGATCTCGCCGGCGACGGAGGGCGAGGCTGACATCCTGGCTTCACTGACGCACTGACTTGATTCACCTGACCAGATGATTCGCGTTGCCCTCACCGGCGGGATCGGCACCGGTAAGTCCTACTGTCTCGCGAAGTTCGCCGAGCTTGGCGCGCCGACAGTTAATGCCGACAGTCTGGCCAGGCAGGCTGTCGCGCCGGGCACCGGCGGTTTCGAGCAGGTCGTTTCGCGATTCGGGACGACCATTCTCAGGGCGGACGGTTCCCTCGATCGGAAAGCGCTCGCCTCTCTGGTCTTCACGGACGTGGACGCCCGCCGCGCACTCGAGGCCATTGTTCACCCGGTCGTCTACCGCGCAATCGAGCGATGGTTCGAAGGACTCGCGCGGTCGGGCCACGGCGCCGGCATCGCCGACATTCCGCTGCTGTTCGAAACGGGACGCGAGCACGACTTCGATGCGGTCGTCGTGACGACCTGCCCACCGGCCGTGCAGAAGGCACGGGTCATGAAGCGCGACTCAGTGCCGCTGGCGGACGCCGAGAGTCGCATCGCCAGTCAGATGCCGCTCGAAGAAAAAGTTACACGAGCGGACCACGTCATCGACACATCAGGGACGTTCGAAGAAACCGACCGCCAGGTTCGCGAGATCTGGACGAGTCTCAGCCGCGGCGGGTCTCCGCAGCGGTGAGTGTGTTCTTCAGCAGCATGGCGATGGTGAGCGGCCCGACTCCGCCCGGTACCGGCGTCAGCGCGCCCGCGATTTCGGCGACCGCGGGGTGAACGTCGCCCGTGATGACAGGCTTCTTTGCATCGAAGGCCGCGACACGCGGGCTGGCCTCGCCGAAGAGCCCGACGACTTGATCCCGGTCTGGCAAGGGATTGATCCCGACGTCGATGACAACCGCCCCCGGCTTCACGAACTCCGGGGTGACGAAGCCCGGCCGGCCGATTGCCGCCACGAGAATGTCGGCTTCCTTCGCGGTTGCCGCCAGATCCTTCGTCTTCGAGTGACAGATGGTGACCGTGGCGTCGCGCTGCAACAACAACAGCGCCATTGGTTTACCGACAATCTCGCTCCGGCCTAACACGACCGCCAGCTTCCCCACGGTCTGGATCTGCTCGCGCACGAGCAGCTCGATGACACCAGACGGCGTGCACGGTCCAAGGATGGCGCGCCCCTGGGCCAGACGTCCGACGTTTTCCGGATGGAAACAGTCGACGTCCTTGGCTGGACTGATCAGATCGAACACCAACTGCTCGACTTTCTTACCGAGTGTGTGAGGCAGCGGTGACTGCACCAGGATGCCGTCGCAACCGTCATCCTCATTGAGCGCCCGGACTTCCGACATCACCTCGCCGGCTGCAGCCGAGGCCGGAAGGCGGTGGATGACCACGTCGAGTCCGGCCTCACGGCCCGCCCGCTCCTTGTTCCGAACGTAGACCTGGGACCCCGGGTCGTCACCGACGAGGAGGATGTGAAGGCTCGGCGGCCGGCCGGCCCTTGCGGTGAACGCCTCGACCTTGGGAACGAGCTCTGCCCGAATCGCCGCGGCCGTCGCTACACCGTCAAGCTTTCTCGCAGGCATTGGAGAGAGATTCTATGCCGGTACGTCTGGTACGTCAGGTACGTCAGGTACGTCGGGTACAAGGAACGAACTGACGCAGCCAACTTTTCTAAGAAGTTGACCACCGCCAGCTCGTTCGTCGTACCAGACGTACCAGGCGTACCCGACGTACCTGTCGTACTAGCCCTTATTGAGCTTGCTGTGCGACTTGCTGTAGCCGAAGTAGATGAACAGGCCGATGACCAGCCAGCCGACCAGTCGCAGCCAGTTGGCCGGACCGAGTCCGTAAATCATCGCGGCGCAGACGATGACGCCGAGAATGGCTACGACAGGCAGAGCTGGAACCGTGAAGCCCCGCTGAATGTCTGGGCGCCGGACCCGCATCATCCAGACTCCGATGCACACCAGGATGAACGCGAAGAGCGTTCCGATGCTCGTCATCTCACCGACGATGTCGTCCGGGAAGAACGCGGCAAACCCGGCGGTGAAGAAGAAGAACAGCCAGTTCGACTTGTGGGGTGTCCTGTACTTCGGATGCACTTCCGAGAACACCGGCGGCACGAGGCCGTCGCGGCTCATGGAGTAGAACACCCGCGACTGCCCGAGCAACATGACCAGGATGACCGACGAGAAACCGGCCAGGATGGCCACGGTCACGAAGTTGGACAGCCAGGCGTAACCAGGCATGAAGTTCGTGATGGCTGCCGCTACTGACGCCTCACCGCCAAGAGCCGGGTCGCGGAAGAACGAGACCGGCGCCAGGCCGCTCAGGACATACGCGAACAGGATGTAGAGGACAGTGCAGATCACCAGGGATCCGAGGATGCCAATCGGCATGTCCTTCTTCGGGTTCTTGGCCTCCTGCGCTGCCGTCGAGACAGCGTCGAAGCCGATGTATGCGAAGAAGACGACGCCCGCGGCGCCCAGGATGCCCATGATGCCGCCGTACGCATGCTCGAGTCCGTCTTTGTTGATGTGGGTGGTGGCCTCGGGAATGAACGGCGTGTGGTTGACCGGGTTGATGAAACCCCAGCCAAGCCCGATGACCATCATGACGATCGACACCTTGAGGATGACGATCAGGCTGTTGACCAGCGCGGACTGTTGGGTGCCTCGAATCAGCAGGAGCGTCAGGACCAGCAGAATCCCGACGGCCGGCAAGTTCATGATTCCGCCGACAGCGGCGACTCCATCAACGCCCGTGCCGGGCATCGTTTGGAATGGTGAGTGGTACCACTGCCATGGGATATCCCATCCAACCCACCCCAGAACTCGATTGAAGTACTGGCTCCAGGCAATCGCAACGGTAGCCGCGCCGACGGCGTACTCGAGAACGAGGTCCCAGCCGATGATCCACGCCATCAACTCACCCATCGTGGCGTAGGAGTACGTGTAAGCGCTGCCGGCAATCGGAATCATCGACGCGAATTCCGCGTAACAGAGTCCGGCAAACGCGCAACCGAGACCCGCGACGAGGAACGCGAGCGTGACGGACGGGCCCGCGCGGTCCGCAATGGCCGCAGCGGTTCTGACGAACAGGCCCGCGCCGATGATGGCGCCGATGCCGAGCGCGATCAGCGACCCGGCGCCGAGCGTTCGTTTGAGCGCCCCCTCGCCTTCGGCCGCGCCGTCGGCCATCAATCGATCTATCGATTTCGTTCGAGTCAGTTCGCCAGCCACTATGTCCTCCTACTTCTTCAACTTGCAGTCAGGCTGTTATGGCGCGGTGATTATTACCGAGGGTCCGGTCTTAGTCCAGCACGCGCAGCCAGGTGTGCACGCGCTCGCGCCAATTACCTGCGATCAAATCCGAGATCACCGCCACTGAGTCTGCACCGGCGGCGATGACTTTGGGGGCCGAATCAATGCGAATGCCCCCAATTGCCACCAGCGGCCGTCCGGATCCACGCGCGATCATTGCCGCCCCGGCGACGCCCTCCAGGCCAACAACGGGGTCTGGATTGGTCTTCGTCACGGTTTCGAATACCGGACCGATCGCCAGGTAGTCGGCGTCATCGGCCACTGCCTGCTCAGCCTGCGGGAGGCTGTGCGTGGACACGCCGACCCATTGGCCCTCGGCCAGGACCTTCCTCGCATCCCTGGGCGGAAGATCTGACTGTCCGAGGTGGACGCCATAGGCGCCTGCCAGCCTGGCGACATCAGGCCGGTCATTCACGAACAACGCCGCGCCGGCCAGGCGCGCACGTTCGGTCATCGTCTGGGCGAGGTCCAGGAAAGGCCCGAGAGCGAGAGACTTGGCCCGGATCTGGATCAGCTTCACGCCGGCGGAAAGCCAGACGTCAATCACTTCGAGCGGCCGAAGCCCGGCCGCGTGGATCGAGTCGATGTCGAGGATGGCGTAGAGGCGAGGGAGCGTCAGGCGGATTCCGCCAGTTTGCCGGCGGCCTTCTTCGACGTGTCCGGCATGTAGCGTTCCATGAAGCTCGTGCTCAACCGGCCGGCTATGAAATCGGGGTCGGCCAGCACTTTCAGGTGCAGCGGGATCGACGTCTTGATGCCGTCAACCACGGTCATTTCGAGCGTTCGCCGCATGCGAGCAATGGCCTCCGTGCGGTCGCGGCCATGCGTGATGATCTTCGCGATGAGCGAGTCGTAGTACGGCGAGACCGTGCAGTCCGAATGCGCGAACGTATCCACTCGCACGCCGGGACCTCCCGGCACGCTGAAGGCATGGATCACGCCGGGACTCGGAGTGAACGTCACCGGATCTTCCGCATTCACGCGGCACTCGATTGAGTGCCCCCTGAACTCGATGTCCGACTGCCGAACGGTCAATCGCTCGCCGGCAGCGATTCGAATCTGCTCTTTGACGATGTCGATGCCGGTGATGAACTCCGTGACGGGGTGCTCGACCTGGAGACGGGTATTGGTCTCGAGGAAGAAGAAGTTCCCTGCCGGGTCCATCAGGAATTCGAAGGTGCCGGCGTTCGTGTATTGCACGGCCCGGGCCGCCTCGACCACCGTGGCGCCAAGCTTGCGGCGCTGCTTCTCGGTGAGGGCGACCGAAGGCGCCTCCTCGATGAGCTTCTGGTGACGCCGCTGAATCGAGCACTCGCGTTCCCCGAGATGGATCACATTGCCGTGATGGTCACCCAGGATCTGGAACTCGATGTGACGCGGTGACTCGACGTATTTCTCGAGATAGACGTCGCCCACGCCAAAGGCAGCCTCTGCCTCGCGCTGCGCCGTCTTGAGCGATTTCGGCAGTTCCTCAGGTGACCTGACGACCCGCATGCCGCGGCCGCCGCCGCCGGCAACAGCCTTGATGATCACCGGGTAGCCCATCTCCTTGGCGACCTTGAGTGCCTGTTCTTCGCCCTGGACCGGACCGTCGCTTCCCGGCAGAACCGGGACGCCCGCCTTCTTCATCGCCCGGCGGGCGCGCGCCTTGTCACCCATGAGCCGGATCACGTTCGGATACGGCCCGATGAACTTGATGTGGCAGGCCTCGCAGACTTCGGCGAGGTAGGCGCTCTCGGACAGGAACCCATAGCCAGGATGAATCGCGTCCGCGCCGGTAATCTCCGCGGCGCTGATGATCGCTGGGACGCTCAGGTAGCTGTCGAGGCTCCGCGCCGGGCCGATGCAAACATCCTCGTCGGCAAACCGGACATGCAACGAGTGTTCGTCGGCCTCCGAATAGACCGCAACCGTCTTGATGCCCAACTCGCGGCAGGCACAAATCACCCGAAGCGCAATCTCCCCGCGGTTGGCGATCAGGATCTTGTTAAACACGGCTCACCCTCACGGCGAACAGCCGCTCGCCGAACTGCACGGGGCGGCCGTTCTCGACGTACACGGCGGTGACTTCCCCTTCCGTGTCGCACTCGATTTCGTTCATGAGCTTCATCGCTTCGATGATGCAGAGCACCTGGCCCTTGCGCACCTGGGCGCCGACTTCCACGAAATTCGGCGCGCCTGGCTCCGGGGCTCGATAGAACGTGCCGACGATCGGGGACTTCACGATCGCCAGGTCGACGTCGGGTGCTGGTTCGGCCGGTGCCGCGGCCGGAACCGGGCCCGGGGCGGCCACGGGCCCGGAGACCGCTGCGGCCGGCACTGCGACGGGCTGGGGCACGGCAATCTGGACGTCGTGGCCGGCCTTGCGAACGCGCACCTTCAGGCCGTCCTGTTCGATCTCGAATTCCGCCAGATCGTGCTCGCGCACGAGGTCGAGGACTTTTCTAATATCGTCAAGATTCATAGGGCGTTCAGACGAGCAGAAGGTCGCGGGGTACGTCGGTCAACACCTCGCATCCTTCGTCGGTCACTACGACGTCATCCTCCAGCCGCACGCCGCCAATTCCCGCAACGTACGCTCCCGGTTCGATCGTGCAGACCATCCCGGCGCGAAGCCTGTGCCGGTCGTGCTCTTCTTCGTCATTACCGGGCCGGTCCTCAATCCTATCGGTGCGGCGCCCAATCCTGGGCGCCTCGTGCACGTCGAGGCCAAGCCCGTGGCCGGTTGCGTGGAGGAAGGCCTCGCCAAACCCGTGGGTCTCGAGTACCTGGCGCGCCGCCGTATCCACTTCAGAGGCAAGCGTTTGTGCGCGCACCGCCGCGAGCGCGGCCACCTGTGCGGCCCGCACCGCCTCGAACAGTGCCCGGGCCTCTGCCCCGACCTTCCCGACTCCAGCCATCCGGGTAAGGTCGCCGCAGTATCCGTCCAAGACGCCGCCAAAGTCCAGCACGACCAGGTCGCCCTCCTGCAGCCGCCGATCGGTCGGACGCGCGTGCGGCAGCGCACTGTTGGGACCGGAAGCGACGATCGTTTCGAAGGCCGGCCGCGTCAGCCCGGCGCGTCTCATCGCGCCGTCGATGTCCTCGGCGATCTCGCGTTCGCCCCTGCCAGGACGCACCCAACGGACCAGTTCCCGTGCCACTCCAGAGAGAAGATCGCAGCTCCGGCGAATCCGCCGAACTTCGTCCGCATCCTTAATAGAGCGCAACTGCTCGATCCAGTTAGTCGTCGCTTCGAACCGGCGGTTGGCTGCCATGCGTTCCCAGCCACGGAGCATGGCGACCGTGACGTGACCGGCCTCGAAGCCCACCACTCCGGCTGGGACCTCGCTCGATCCCAGCAATTGCGCCAGGCTCCCGTCGATAGACCCCGGGGTCGTCACGACATCGATGTCCGCAAGACGGCCATCGGAGCGCGCCTGACGGGCGGCTTCGGCATACCGGCCGTCCACAAGGAGCCAGTTCCGGACAGGCGTCGACAGGAACACCCCGGCCGATCCCGAGAAACCGGTCAGGTAAGTGATGTTTGAAGGTGTGGACACCACCAGCGCGCAAACGTCAGCCGGTGGTGTGCGCCAGACGCGGCGCAGTCGTCCGGACCAGTCCGGACGGGTGAGGTCGCCCATGACTCAGGCGACAGATTCTGCCATCAGTTCGAGTCGGCGTGCCTGCACGCGACGAAGCATCCGCTCCAGAGCGAGGATGGTGACCTCGCCCTTCTTGCGCGAAGCACTCACCGCAACCGGCGTGGACTCGATGGGGGTCTCCGGCACTTCCGGCCGGACGAACGCGAGGACTTCAGCGACAGCAACAGCGGCGGGAGTGTCGACCATCGCCGCCACAGCGAATTCAGGCTCGGGCTCGGCCTCGGCCTCGGCCACCGGCTCTGCCGCGGCGACAACCTCCGGCTCGGCCAGGACAACAATCTCTGGCTCCGGCTCGGCAACGACCGGCGCCTCGAAGACCGCGACGACCTCAGGCTCTATCTGGGCGACAACCTCCGGTTCCACCTCAGCGACGATTTCTGGTTCGACCTCGGCGACGACCGGTGGCTCGACGAAGGCAACGGCCTGTTCTTCTTCCCCTATTTCCTCTGTCGCAACAGGCTCCGGCTCGCTGATTTCCGGCTCGGCCGCCTTGACTGCAGCCGGCTCGAACACAACCGGTTCCATCTCGATCTCGACGGCAGTCGAGTCGAATTCAAACGTTTCGGCTACCAGCTCGACGTTCTCGGCCGGGGCGAGCTCGATAGGCTGCTCTGCGACCGCGGCAAACTCAGTGGTTTCGGGCGACTCGAGTTCGATCGCGTCCGTCGCAGCCAGCGCGACGACAGGAGCTTCTATCTCGGGCTGCGCCTCGGAGGGCGTCGCGGCCACTTCAAGCTCCGCGACCGCATCCAGCGAGTCGGCTTCAGCGATGAGGGCCGCGAGCGCATCGTCGGACACGCCGAGTCCGGCCTGCTCAACGGAACTCATGGTGACCGGAAGCTCGGCGACCGGAGCTTCTTCCTGCTCAACCTCAATCGCGGGCGCCGGGACGCCGGCAAACGCGTCGATCTCCCGAACGCTGCTCATGCCTGACGCCGGCGTCTGGATTTGGGTATTTGCGACCGCTTCGACCACCGACTCTGCGGCGGGCTCCGGCGACCAGAGCGGTAGCCCCAAGTCAGGCGGCGCCATGGTCGGCGCAGTCGCGACGACCCCGTCGTCATAGCTCAAGGCCGCGTCTTCGGCAGACGCTCCGACTTCGTCTACGGCGTCGGCGGGCGGTGGCCATGCCCCGGGCCCGTCCATGGACAGGTTGAGCGTGTGTTCGAATCGATCGTGGAGTTCGGCGAGCCCGCGGATCGCCGCGAGGTTATCCGGGGCGCGGCGCATCACCTGCTCGAGCTCGACACGGGCCTCCTCGTACTTGCCGAGGTCGAGCAGCGCCCAGCCGAGCGTCACGCGCGCGGAAACATGATCGGGAAACTTCTTCAGGCCGTCACGGCACAGACTGACGGCCTGCTCGAGCGCACCGCCTCGGCGGAAGCGTTCGGCAATGGCGCCAAACGCCGCCGTATCCTCGGCCGGAACCTTCGGCCGGCGGTTGAGAACGAGACTCGAGCCCATTGCGACGTGCCTTACGACGCCGGCTGGAAGAGGCGGATCGAGATCGTCCGCGGCTGGACGTTTTGATAGTTCGAGCCGCTGGGCGTCACGGTGATCGTCGCAATCGTGGTGCCGCCGTTGCCGGGCGCCACATAGATTGTCGAGGCCTTGCCGGAAGAGTTGGTCTTGATGGCCGGCGTCGCGATCGTGCCGAGGTTCGGCGAGGCCGTCACGGTCAGGCCGAGGTTCTGCACCCGCTGGCCGTTGCCGTCCGTGGCGGTAATCTCGATGACCGACTGCGACAGACCGTCCCTGAACATCTGATCAGGCGAGGCGGTGATGTCGAGCGCCAGGCCGAGGGCGGACGGGCCGGTCAGATCCGGCGCGCTGACATTGCTCGTGGTGCAGGCGCTCATTCCGAGCACGGCCACGGCGGCGATGAGAAGTCGTTTTGCAAGCACTGGAATCACCTCAGCTGAAATCGTTCGGCTAGCTCGGATCCGCGAAGTCCGCGAAGTTCACCGTGATGGCGCCCTTCACCGACACGTCGCGGCCCGCCTGGTCCTTGCCGTAGAGCGTGATTTCGGCGATGGTCGTGATGGCGACGCTGCCACCCAGATTGACCAGCGCCTTCAGCGGCGATTCGAGCTTCGCCTGCACGCGCACGAGCGTGACCACCAACTCGCCGCCGGCTCCCGTCACCGTCACGGTCGCGCCGCCGTCGAACTCGAACGGTACGTCGACACCCTGCGTGTTGCGGCCGTCGCTACGGAGGTACTTCACGTGGTACCGCGTGACCGTGATGAAGTTCGCGGACGTCGGCACTGCCGGGTTCTGCGCCGTCCCGGGGTCTTTCAGTCCGAGCCGCAGCGTCACCCTGCCGATGTCGGCATAAATCGAACCCTTCGTGACCACGTCCGAGTCGAGGACGCCGGCGTCCTTGTCGGGCTCGTCACCGCGTGCCCCCAGGACCGAGTCAACGATCAAATACGAGGACGACTGCCCCTCCAGCTGCGCCTTCGTGCAGCCGGGCGCGGAAACCAGGGCACCGGCAACGAGTGCCAGCGCGGCGCCACGCGCGTAAAACGGTCGGACGAACGAACGGATTCCCATGGTCATGGCTGGCCTCGGATGATGCGCGGCGTAATGAAGATGAGCAGTTCCTGGCTTACGTTGCTGTTGGACGACCGCTTGAAGAGCCAGCCGAGCAGCGGGATGCGGCTGGCGCCCGGCGTCTTGTCCTCACTCATCGTCTCGGAGGTCTGGAGGATGCCGCCGATAGCGGTCGTGATGCCGTCGGGCACCTGGACGGAGGTTTCGGCGCGCTGGGTGTTGATCGACGGATTGCCGTTCACCGCGCGGCTGAAGTCCGGCTGACCGTTCTCCAGGATGATCTTCATGATGACGGTGTTGGCGCCGGTAATCTGCGGCGTCACCATCAGCTTCAGCGCGGCATCCTTGAACTGCACGGACACCGTGTTGTTCTGCGTCGTCTGAATCGGAATCTGGAAGCCCTGCGTGACCTGCGCTTCCTTGTTGTTCTGCGTCGTCACGCGCGGCGTGGACAGAATCTTGACCTTGCCCTGACGCTCGAGCGCCGAGATGGCCACGTCGATGCCGAACGCGCCGTTGATGGCGCCGAGCGAGAGCCCGAGCGCCGACGTGGCGCCGGTCGCCGGCATGTTGATAGCCGTGCCCGTGCGTTCCGTCGGCGTGGCGCGCGGATCCGTCGGGCCCTGCGTCACAGGACCCTGCTGCGTCACGCGGCCGCCGAGCGTCCCGCTGTTCGGGAAGCCGAGACCGGTGGTGTTGCCCAGATCGGGCGTCATGCGGCCGTTGAGGCCCCACTGCACGCCGATTTCCTTCGCCGTGTCGCGGTTGGTCTGGATGATCTTCGCTTCGATCTCGACCTGCGGCTCGGGCTTGTCGAGGTCGGCGATGACCTTCTGGACTTCCTCGACCTGCTTCGGACTGTCCTTGATGATGAGCATGTTCGTGCGCTCATCCACATCAACCGTGCCTTCGGCACTGATGATGCGCGCCGTCTCGAGGAGCTTCTTCACTTCCGACGCCGACGCGTAGTTCAGCCGCACGCGGGCGGTGCTGAGCTCACCCGCCTGTCGGGTCACTCGGCGCTGGTCGACCTCGGCCTGCTTCTCCTTGGTCAGCGCATCGCGCGTCAGAACGCGAAGCACCGGACCCTCGATCTCGTAGGTCAGCGCGCCGCTCTTCATCACGACGTCCATGACCTGATCCCAGGGCACCTGCGTCAGCTTGAGGTCGACCGTCGCGGTCGTCGGTACGCTGACATCCAGAATGAGGTTGATGCCGCCGATCTCAGCCAGGTTGCGCAGCACCGAGCGGAGGTTGGCCGACTGGTAGTCCACATCGATCGGCGTGCCGCTCCACCGCCGCAGGCCCTGCTGGGTCTGGTCGGTCTGGGCCTGGGGCGCTTGCGCGCCCACCGTCACGAGAGTCGCCGAAATAGCGACGACCAACGTGAGCATCCACAAACGCATGTTCCTCATCGGATGACCTCTGCTGCGCGCATTGCCTTGCGCGTTTCCTGCGGCTTCTGTGTGTCGCCAGGCCGCGGCAAGTCGAGAAACACGACCCCCTGCGCATCGATGCGCCGGATGATCGCGTCGGCGATCCTGTCGCCTACCTTCGCAACGTATGACTGGCGGTCCGCACCCTGCAGAATCGCCATGCGGTCATCGCCCTTGCGAGAGATTCCCGTCACCACCACGTCGGCGAGCATGAAGGAAGCAAGACCGTGCGACGCGCGCGGCAGGCCTTCGCTGGCTCCCTTGGGCGGAGCGATCAGACTGACGAATGGGTCGCGGCGGCCCAGGCTGTCGTACGAGCCGGCCTCGACCGGACGGGGCGCCCCGACCTTGGTCCCGACCTGAATCTGTGCGTATGCGTTTGCGGCCGACGCGAGCGTGAGCGTGGCGGCGAACAGAACGATCTTCGTGCGGGTCATGGCCTGCCTCCCGGCGCCTTCGCGGGCGCCGCCGGAGCTCCCGGCGTACCTGGCGCCGGCGCTGCGCCGGCTCCTTCGTGGCGGAAGACGAACGTCGTCGCCAGCGCCGTCGCGGTCACCGTGCCGCGCCCGGTGGGCTTCGACTTCGTCTTGATGTTGAGATCCGAGACCGAAATCAGCCGCGACATCGACGCGAGCCGATCGAAGAACCGGCCGAGGTCGTGGTAGCCGCCCTCGAAGCTGACCTTGATCGGCCACTCCGAGTACTGCGCCTTCGCGACGATGGCGCTGGGCTCGAACCGGGCGAGGTCGAGCGACGAGTCGCTCGCCAGCTCGTACAGGTTCCGGAGGACGTCCTGCGGATCCTTCTCTTCCGGAATCGACGCGGTCGTTTCGCGGAGGGCGATTTCGAGCGACTTCACTTCCTTCTGCAGCTGCGGCAGCTTGTCCGCAATCGCCTGGACGCGAACGATTTCGCTCTCGAGCTTGGCCAGGTGCGCGCGGCGCGTTTCGAGTTCAGCCGCGCCCGGGCCGATGGACACCTGCCACGCGCCCGCGATCGCGAGCACGCACAGGAGCCCGAAAACGATCATTTGGGCGCGCTGCGACAGTTCGTGGAAACTCTTGGCCATGACTAAGCTCCCGGCCTTCCTGCCACAGTGGCACCGGCGGCGCCGGTCGCCGGCACGGCAGGACCGGCGGCGGGTTCGGCTTTCAGCACGAACCGGATGACGTTCGCCTGGTCAACGGCTTCCATCATCGTGGTGACGATCTCGACCGGCATCTTGAAAAAGCCGGACACCTGGAGGGCCTGCGCGAAGTCGGTGATTGACGTGTGCGACATCGCGCGGCCTTCGATCTGGACCGTCGATGCCGTCTGCTTGATTTCGAGGAGCCACAGACCGTCGGTCATGGACTCGTTCATGAGGTCGAGCATGCGCACGGGCGCGTGCTTCGCCGACCGGAGCCGTTCGATGAGCGAGATGCGCTCTTCGAGCTCGGCCTTGTGCTGGCGCGCAGACTCGAGCAGCTTCATCGCGTCCTTGAGCTGCTCAAGGCGGGTCTCGGCCGTGGTGATGCCCGTTTCCGTGGCGGCGCGCTGCTGATTGATGTAGTACCACCAGCCGCCGACGCCGAGGCCGGTGACGAGCAGCATCGTGAGCCCGATCATCGCGGGCCGCTGCTCCTTGGACACCAGCACCCGCGGCTGCGACGCCCCGGGGCTCGTGACGAGAAGATTGACTCTGATCATCGGTCGCCTTCTTTCCGCATCGCCAAGCCCACAGCGACGGCGTAGGACGGGCCCACCGACTCCGCGCCAGTCGCGCGTGCCGACTTGGTCACGCGCCGGAACGGATCGAAGACGTCAACCGGCGCGCCGAACTCGCTGGCCAGCAGGTCCACGAGGCCCACGGCTTCCCAGGCGCCGCCTGACAGGACGACACGGCTGAGACGGTCGATTGGCGACGTGGCGCGATAGAAGTCCACGGTCTTGCGAACCTCGAGCACCAACTGCGCGCTCGAATCGCGGAGGACCGTAGCCACCTGGTCGGCGCCGACGCCGGCCGGGTACTGCCCGTGCAACATCCGCCGCGCGGCGAGTTCATCGACGCCCGTCGGACCGAATTCCTTGAGCAGCGCATCCAGATGCACCTGGCCGCCGACCGAGATGTCGCGCGTGAAGATGGGCTCGCCGCGCTCGAGCAGGCAGATCACGGTCATGCTGCGGCCGACGTGAATCAGCGCCGTCAGCGGATCCGTCCGCTCCGGGTAGTTCATCTGATACGCGTTCGCGAGCGCGAAGGCTTCGACGTCGATCACGACGGGGCGCCGCCCGGACTGCGCGATGACGCCTGCGCGATCCTCGATGCGATCCTTGCGCGCGGCGACGAGCAGCACGTCGAGGCCGGCCTTGTCTTCGGCGTCCTTGTCGGCTGCCTTGTCTTTCTTTTCCGGCACCGCGGAACCGACGACCTGGTAGTCGAGCTGGACCTCGGTGAGGTCGAAGGGAATGTACTGCTCGGCTTCCCAGGGAATCGCTTCCGCCAGCTCCGCCTGGCTCATTGCCGGAAGCGCGAGGCGCTTCACGATGACGGCATGGCCGGAGAGTGCGCTCGCAACCGTAGCGCGACGCACTTTCATGGAGTCGAGCAACTGACTGACCGTATCGCTGACGAGGGCGGGGTCCGCGACCGCACCGTCCTGCATCGATCCGTCAGGCAACGGCGCTTCACCGGCAGCGACGAGCGACCAGCCGCTTCGGCCTTTGCGAAGGCTCACGGCTTTGACCGCACTCGAACCGATGTCCACGCCAACAGTGGAGGGTCGAAGGAACGAACCGACGTTCATAGCAATGCCCTGTATCGCAAGGCTGATGCCAAGGCTGAATCAGGCGTTGAATCCCTCAGATTCCTGCTATCCAGCCTCTGGCAGGGTTGGCAAACCCTCAAGGAAATCGACGGTTGTGACAGGAACTTACCCTTCTGTAAGCCTCTCCTCGCCCAGCCGCCGCATAGCGAGTCGTTAGCGGTTCTCCAATGCGCCTGTAGCCTCGGAATTGACTTTTTTCCAAGGCATCTCTATGATTTTGGTTTGCCGATCGCGTGATTCGGCCTGCTGGATGGGTCTCCTGAGCGGGTGCCCCCGCAAGCTCAAACAGCAAGAACTTAAGGAAAGTCAGAGACGACTGGATGAGTACGAAGAGCTCCGCTGCCCGTGAAAGTGATCGGCAGTGGCACATCATTGACGCGAATGGTCAAGTGCTCGGCCGCATTGCGAGCCGCGCAGCACGCCTGCTTCAGGGCAAGCACAAGCCGACGTGGGCGCCGTTTTTGGATCAGGGCGATCACGTCGTCGTGATCAACGCCGCCACCGTGCGCCTGACCGGACGCAAGGAAGAACAGAAGATCTATCGCCAGCACTCCGGCTACGAAGGCGGACTTCGCGAGGAACGCGCGAAGATCGTACGCGCGAAGCGCCCGGTGAAGCTCGTCGAGGACGCCGTGCACGGCATGCTGCCGAAGACGAAGCTCGGCGAGGCGATGTACCGCAAACTCAAGGTCTACGCCGGGGGCGAACATCCGCACGCCGCGCAGAAGCCGAATAAACTCGAGGTCGCGTAACTTTGGCTACGACACAGCATTACGGTACCGGCCGGCGCAAGACCGCGGCCGCACGCGTTTTTCTTCGCCCGGGATCGGGCACCATCACCGTCAACAAGCGCACGCTCGAGTCGAGCTTCCCTGCCGAGACTCACCGTCTCGTCATTCGCCAGCCGCTCGTCATCACCGAGATGGTGGAGCGTTTTGACGTGTTCGCGACGACGGCAGGCGGCGGCATCGCCGGCCAGGCCGGCGCGATTCGCCTCGGTATTGCCCGCGCGCTCGTCGAGTTCAACGAGGAACTCCGGTCGCCGTTGCGCAAGGCGGGGCTGCTGACGCGCGATCCGCGCGCCAAGGAACGCAAGAAGTACGGTATGGCTGGCGCGCGCAAGCGCTTCCAGTTCAGCAAGCGCTAACCGGCGAAGAGGCTGTCGATATGAGTATGAGGAAGGCTCAGTGAGCTTGAACGCGATCCCGATGAAAGATCTGTTGGAGGCCGGCGTACACTTCGGCCACCAGACCAAGCGCTGGAACCCGAAGATGAAGCCGTACATCTTCGGCGAGAGAAACGGGATCTACATCCTGGACCTCGGCCGGACCGCCAAGCTCTACCGCGAGGCCGCTGACTTCCTCTCGAACATCACTTCGCAGGGTGGCACCGTACTGTTCGTCGGCACGAAGCGTCAGGCGCAGGACGCGATCGCGGAAGAGGCGCAGCGCTGCGGCATGTTCTTCGTCAACCAGCGCTGGCTGGGTGGTCTGCTCACGAACTTCTCCACGATTCAGCGCTCACTGGCCCGCTTGCGCGAGCTCGAGGCAATGGCGACCGACGGCCGCATGGACATGCTGTCGAAGAAAGAAATCGCCCGGTTCGAAAAGGAACGCCGCAAGCTGGCCAAGAACCTCGACGGCATCCGCGGGATGAGCCGCCTGCCGGACGCCGTTTTCGTGGTCGACACCAAGCACGAGCAGATCGCCGTCGACGAGGCGCGCAAGCTCAAGATTCCGGTCATCGGAGTCGTCGACACGAACTGCGATCCGGACGAGGTCGACTACGTGATTCCGGGCAACGACGACGCGCTTCGCTCGATCCGGTTGTTTGCGGCAGGCATCGCCGACGCCGTCCTGAACGGCCGGGGCATCGCAGAAGCGGCCACGTCTGAAGCGGCCGACGCGAAGAACCGCACGCAGCCGTCGCCGGCCGCTGTCTAGGACCTCGGGAGTCGTTTCTCCCACAATTCACCTGAGAAACGACTCCCGAGGTCGTATCGAGGAACTCTTATGTCTACGGAAATCTCCGCCAAGCTCGTCAAACAGCTCCGCGACGCCACAGGCGTCGGCATGATGGAATGCAAGGCCGCCCTCCAGGAGGCCAATGGCGACATCGAACAGGCGACGCTGATCCTGCGCAAGCGCGGGCTGGCGCAGGCCGCCAAGAAAGCCGGCCGGGCCACCAGCCAGGGGCTCATCGGTTCGTACATCCACATGGGCGGCACGATCGGCGTGCTGGTGGAGCTGAACTGCGAGTCGGACTTTGTTGCGAAGACCGAGGACTTTCAGAACCTGCTTCGCGAGATCGCGCTGCAGGTGGCCGCGGCCAATCCGCAGTATGTCAGCCGCGAACAGATTCCCGCGGATGTCATCGAGCGTGAGAAGTCTGTCTACCGCAGCCAGATGGAGAACTCGGGCAAGCCGGCGCAGGTCATCGAAAAGATCATCGAGGGCAAGCTCGGCGCCTTCTACGAGCAGGTGTGCCTCGTCGACCAGCTGTCGATTCGCGAATCGAAGCAGACGGTGAACGTGATGCTCCAGGCGGCGATTGCCAAGCTCGGCGAGAACATCAGCGTCGCGCGCTTCGTGCGCTTCAAGGTTGGCGAAGCCCGCTGACGCGGCTTCGATGGTTGGCGAAGCCCGCTAGCGATCAGGACCATTCAGTTCCCCGGGATATAATTCCCAGCCGGTGTCTGTCCCCGTCTATTCGCGCGTACTACTGAAGCTCTCCGGCGAGGCCCTCATGGGCGAACAGGCGTTCGGCATCGATCCTGCCGTCGCCACGCGGGTCGCGAACGAAATCGCCGAGATCCAGAAGCTCGGCATTCAGGTCTCCATTGTCATCGGCGGCGGCAACCTGTTCCGCGGCCTCGCCGCGAGCGCCCGCGGCATGGAACGATCCACCGCCGATCACATGGGCATGCTGGCGACCGTCATCAACGCCCTGGCCCTCCAGGACGCGCTCGAACAGGTCGGCGTCACAACGCGCGTCATCAGCGCCATCGAAATGCGCGCGGTCGCCGAGCCGTTCATCCGGCGGCGGGCACTGCGCCATCTCGAAAAGGGCCGCGTCGTCGTCTTCGCGGCCGGGACCGGAAACCCCTATTTCACAACGGATACGGCGGCGGCTCTGCGGGCGAACGAGATGCGCTGCGAGGTCATCCTCAAGGGCACCAAGGTGGATGGTATCTACAGCGCGGACCCGGTGATCCACAAAGACGCGACCAGGTACGAGACGATTTCGTACCTCCAGGTCATTGAGCAACGGCTGTCCGTCATGGACACGACTGCTATTACGCTCTGCATGGACAACAAACTGCCGATCGTGGTCTTCAAGCTCCGGGAAGCGGGCAACCTCCGCCGCGTCATCATGGGCGAACCCGTCGGGACGACGGTCAAGGCGTAAGGCGGATTCCTCACGAGTCAGAGGGAGTGCAATGGACGTCAACGATCTCAAGAGCCTGAACGCGGAAGTCAAGAAACGCATGGACGGTGCGATTGAGCACTTGCGCAAGGAACTGAGCGGCCTCAGGACCGGCCGCGCGAACGTGGCGCTTCTCGATCCCGTGCACGTCGAGGCATACGGCACGCTGGTGCCCCTCAATCAGGTGGCGAGCCTCTCAGTGCCGGAGCCTACCCTGATCGTCGCGCAGCCCTTCGATCCTTCACTGATGGGCGCCATCGAACGCGGCATTACCAAGGCCAACCTCGGTCTCAACCCGGCGAATGACGGCAAGGTCGTGCGGGTCCCCATCCCATCGCTCACCGAAGACCGGCGCAAGGAAATGTCCCGCCTCGTGCACAAGTACGCCGAGGACGGCCGGAATTCCGTTCGCCAAGTCCGCCGCGATGCCAACGACCGGCTGAAGAAGCTTCTGAAAGAACACAAGATCTCGGAAGACGACGAACGGCGTTCGCTCGACGAGGTGCAGAAGATCACGGATCAGCACGTCGGCCTGATCGACGACATCCAGAAGAAGAAGGACCAGGAGCTCCTCGGACGCTAGATGTCATCGCTCTTCACGCACCTGGAATGCTCGGTGCCCTGCGGGGCGCCCACGCTCAAGGGAACCGAATCACATCACCTGTGCCAGTGCGGAGCGCCGCTGCTCGCGCGGTACGACCTCGCCTCCGCCCGCACGTCGTGGCGGCGCGAGTCGCTCGCCGGGCGTGTGCCGTCGATGTGGCGGTACCGCGAGCTCATGCCGCTCTTCGACGGCGAAGAGCCGGTGTCGCTGGGTGAAGGCTGGACGCCCCTCATTCACGCGCACCGCCTCGGCGCGGTACTCGGGCTGCCTCAACTGTTCGTCAAGGACGAATCACTCAACCCTACGAACTCATTCAAGGCGCGGGGACTCTCCGCGGCAGTCACCCGGGCGCACCATCTGGGTGCGAAGGCGTTGTCGATTCCGACCGCTGGCAACGCGGGCAACGCCATGGCCGCGTATGCCGCGAGCGCCGGTATTGAAGCCCACGTCTTCATGCCGCGCGACGTGAAGCCGCCGTTCATCCGCGAGTGCGAACTCTACGGCGCGAATGTCACGCTCGTCGACGGCCTGATCACAGACGCCGGCAGGATGGCCGCCGAGCTTGGCAAAGCGCGCGGCTGGTATGACGTTTCCACGCTCAAAGAGCCGTACCGCATCGAGGGCAAGAAGACGATGGGGTACGAGCTGGCGGAACAGATGAGTTGGACGCTGCCTGACTGGATCATCTATCCGACGGGTGGCGGCACCGGCATGGTCGGCATGTGGAAGGCGTTTGCCGAGATGAGCGCGCTCGGCTGGATCGACCCGGCATTCAGACCGCACATGGTCACCGTACAGGCCGAGGGCTGCGCTCCGATCATCAAGGCCTACGACGAGGGCGCTGAGCGTTCGGTGATGTTCGAGAACGCCCACACCGTGGCCGACGGACTTCGCGTTCCGAAAGCCATCGGCGACTTCCTCGTGCTGCGCGCGGTGCGCGAGAGCGAGGGTGCCGCCGTAGCGGTGAGCGACCCGGACATGGTGACCGGCATGAGGGATCTCGGCCGGCTCGAGGGCATCAGCGCCGCGCCGGAAGGAGGCGCCGCCCTGCATGCGCTTCGCGTACTGCAGAGGCAGGGGCGCATCCTCCCCCATCACAAGGTGGTCGTCTTCAATACCGGCGGAGCCCTCAAGTACCTCGATGTACTGACTCATTGACCCATCGATCCATTGAGTCATTGATTCGATGATTGGCATCCTGTTCACCGGCGGAACGATCTCAATGAAGCTCGATCCGTTGCTGGGGGCCGCCGTCCCCGCATTCGGCGGGGCTGATATCCTGGCGCAGGCACCCGGCCTCGAGTCAGTCGCGGAGATCGAAGTCGAGGATTTCTCGCGCCTGCCTGGCCCGCACGTGTCGCCCGAACAGATGTGGCGCCTCGCACGGCGGGCGGCCGCGTGGCTCGATCGCCCCGATGTCGACGGCCTGGTCATCACGCACGGGACCGACACAATTGAAGAAACCGCCTATCTGCTCGACCTCGTGCTGATCTCCGACAAGCCCGTCGTGCTCGTTGGAGCGATGCGGACGGTGTCGGATGCCGGCTGGGACGGACCGGCCAATCTCACCAGCGCCGTGCGCGTCGCGGCGTCGCCGGAAGCCCGCGGTCAGGGCGTACTCGTCGTGATGGACGACCACGTACTGCCCGCCCGCGAAGCGCGCAAGGTGCACACGGAGTCGTCGGGTTCGTTCGCGACACCGGAATTCGGCCCGCTCGGTCAGGTCGACGCCGGTGTCGTGAGATTCCGTCGCAGGGCCCTGCCCCGACCCGACTGGCTGGGCGCGGGAGCAAGCGGCGGGCTGCGAATTGGCCATCTCGAGACAGCGGTCGGACTCTTCCAGGTCTATACCGGCATGGAGTCCGACGCCGTCGTTCCGTTCATTGGCGGCCGCGCGAAGGGACTGGCCATTGTGGCGTTCGGACGCGGCAATGTTCCACCGGCGGTCATGCCGACACTCGAAACAGCGATCGCGGCCGGCATGATCATCACGATCTCTTCACGGTGCGTCGCAGGCCGCGTGAGCCCGAGGTACGGCTACGAGGGCGGCGGCATGCAGCTCAAACGGATAGGCGCGATCCTGGCGGGAGATCTGTCGGGTGCCAAAGCCCGGCTGCTTCAGATGGTTGCGCTTGGTGGGTCGACATCGGCCGCCGACGCGCGCGGCATCATCGAACGGGCGATCGCGTGACTCAGTATTTTCCGACGTTCAGTTCGTAGGTGTGGACGAACTCATCGTCGATCGCATCGCCGGCGAGCTCCCCTGCCAGGAACACGCGCCGGCCTTCCAGGCCGAAGGGATCCGACAGTCCTGAGTCGTGCGTGAAAAAGAACTCCCCGATCTGCCGGCCGATCACTTTCAGCGTGTGCAGGCCGGGTTCCCCAAACCTGACCCAGGCGTTGTAGAAGCTGATGGTGTGGTCGTCGCCAGGCAGTACGACCACGCACGAGGGATCGACTGCGTGTCGATTGCCATCGATCTCAAAGGCGGTCACTCGGAACCGGTCGAGGAACCTCGCGGCGTCCGGTGAGCCGGCAGGCCACTCATCCGCGCCCATCCCGCCGTACCACCGGTTGGCGCTGATGCGGGTGGTGCCGAAGTCCTTGTCCCGCGTGTACTGCATGACACGCCAGCGCACCTCGCTCCGCGTGATCGTCCTACGCAGATCGACGAAGCCGGGTGTCTCGCTGCCGAGATAAACGGGCAGGAATTCGAGGGGATCGGGCACGTCGGAGCAGTCCGTCCACCAGTCGTATCCGTCCCCTGGATACCACTGCTCTCGTGGACTGGCGGCGGGACTCGCCGCCATGAAAGCGGCCAGGAGGGCGATGAGCGTGGCGCCGACAAGCCGACGGGCCATAAACTCCTTCGCTTGCATTTGGTGATTTGGGGATTTGGTGATCTGGTGATTTCAAATCGCCAGATCGCCAGATCCCCAAATCCTGTCAATCGCCGAAACAGATCCCCACGTTCCGTGCCGTATGCACTACGTCCCCCCCGACCGGAACGTTGCGAGTCCTGCCGACGACCCGTTCCAGGGGGACAGCCACAATATCGGGCGACGCGAGTGCTGTCATGGTGCCAGACTCGCCGCGCACGAGCAATTCGACGGCAAAACTGCCAAAACGGGTAGCCAGGACCCGGTCATAAGCAAGCGGCGCGCCACCCCTCTGCAAATGGCCCAACACCACGAAGCGGGATTCCTTGCCGGTCCGCTTCTCGAGCTCACGCGAAACATGTTCGGCGATACCCCCAAGGCGTTCGGCCCGGTCCGCCGTGCCCGATGAGACGATCGATCGCGCCCCTCCCTGCTCGTGCGCGCCTTCCGCGTCCACGACGATGCTAAACAGGGAGCCGTAACGGTCGCGGGCCTGTATGCGTTCTACAACGCGCTCGAAGGAGAAAGGTATCTCGGGAATCAGGACTACGTCCGCGCCGCCGGCGATGCCCGCATAGACGGCGATCCAGCCCGCGTACCGGCCCATCACTTCAGCCACCATGATTCGGTGGTGCGACTCGGCGGTCGTGTGCAGACGGTCGAGGGCCTCCGTCGCAAACGCCACCGCCGTGTCGAACCCGAAGGTCATCGTCGTGCCGGCGATGTCGTTGTCGATCGTCTTTGGCACACCGACGATGGGTATGCCCCGCTTGTGGAACTCGTAGGCGATGCAGAGTGTCCCGTCGCCGCCGATGACGACGAGCGCGTCGAGGCCCATCTTGCGGAAGTTCTCGATGCATCGATCGGAGTAGTCCACAGGGCCGTCCGACGTCTCGATGGGATAGACGAAGGGGTTGCCGCGATTCGTCGTGCCGAGAATCGTGCCGCCGATCCGCAGAATACCGGTGACGTCCTTGAGCGTCAGCACGCGCGACCGCTCCGGATAGATCAGCCCGTCGAAGCTGTCCTCCAGGCCGACGCACTCAATGCCTTTGCTCGCAGCCGCCTTCACGACGGCGCGGATGACCGCGTTCAGGCCGGGTGCGTCGCCGCCACCCGTCAGGACGCCGATACGTTTCAAAGGAGGGGGCATGTCTCGGTGGGGTAAATTTGGTGGACGGCGCGAGGCTCGAACTCGCGACCTCCGCGTTGCGAACGCGGCGCTCTCCCAGCTGAGCTAGCCGCCCACTTCCGGACCCCAAAGTCTAACACGGAGCTCACGGAGGTCCAGTCGGAGCTCACACGCCGATCATCGGCCGAACTTCAAGCCAGCCGTGATGGATCATCCTGAGCGCGATGTACAGCACGAGCAGCAGCCCGATCCACCCGATCCAGCGCCAGCGGTGGAGCAAACGCGCCACCATGGACGCGGCTAGGCCCATAAGACCAATCGACAAAACGAGGCCGAACACCAGTACCCACGGATGCTCGCGGGCCGCGCCGGCGACGGCCAGCACATTGTCGAGTGACATGGAGACATCCGCCACGACGATCTGCGTCGCCGCTTCCCGAAACGTCTTGGTCGGACCGGTATCCGGGATGCCGTCGTCGTTCACGTCACGTGGGTCGTGCCTGGGGGTCCTGAGCTCCCGCCACATCTTCCAGCAGACCCAAAGAAGAAGAAGTCCGCCGGCGAGCACGAGACCGCCGATCGCCATGAGCGACATCGCGACCGTGGCAAAAATGATCCGCAACACGGTGGCAGCGATGATCCCGACCAGAATCGCGCGGTTCCGGAGTCTGACCGGCAAGCCCGCGGCCGCCATACCGATGATCACGGCGTTATCGCCAGCGAGCACCAGATCGATGACGACGACTTGAAAGAATGCAGCGAGCGCGGCGGGTTCGAACACGCCCGGGGTTACTCCTGCGCCGCCGCCGGAGCGGGCTGGAGTTCTTCGATCAGTCCACGCAACGCGAGCGCGGCGATCGATTGCGCCAGTGCGGCGTCACGGTACGTCTCGAGGTCCAGCGATCGGACGTCGGCGTCCTCGGGAAGGCGCTCGACCGCAGCACCCAACTCGCGCAGGCGATCGGACGCGGCAATGGCGCCAGTCCACGCGTTCTTCAGGGCGAGAAGCGCATTCGTTTCGTTCGACATTCGTGGATCCTCGGGCGGCCTTACAATTGACTCAGCCGCCATGCCTATTTTTGAGTACATCTGCCGCGACTGTCAGCATTACTTCGAGGCCATCGTCACCGCGTCACGACCGGCGGTCTGCCCGAGCTGCCAGGGAGGGGAGCTCGACAAGCAACACTCGGTGTTTGCCGTGTCCGCCAAAGGCAGCTCCCTGGCTCCGGCGATGGGAGCGTGCGGAGCATGCGGCGACCCGCGCGGATCAGGAAGTTGCAGGCTGCCCGAGTGAACTTCGGCGGGGCGACACCGCGCTGGGTGCGAGCTGGGACGTAACGCGATAGAGCGTCTCCACTCCCGCGACAAATCCGCCGAGCGGCATCATGAATTCCCGGTACTCCGCCGCCGTGCGCAGCCATAAGTGGTGGGATGGAAGTGCCAGCAACAAGGCCTGGGTCATGACGCAAGAGACGATGACCGCTCTGCCGAATGGGACGCCCGCCGAACGGCCGAATCTGAACTCATAGAACGCGACCGCGAAGACTCCCGCAAAGAACAGTGTCTGGTACGGGATCAGGGTCCACGTCACGAAGTTGTACGTCGAGGCCATCGCGCCGAACGCCACGACCGTGCGGCTCGGAGCGAGCTCTGCAATTGCGCCGAACCTCGCCGGAATCAATCCGCAGTCCTTCGCCAGTGGAAACAAGATGAGGAAGGCGCTCAAGACCGTGTAGTAAAGGACCTCCGATTTGTTGGACGACAGGTTGTGGAAGTTCGCTTCGCCTTGCCAGTTGCCGCGCAGGAACTCAGGCGTCGAGTAGTTGAACACGCGCTGGAACCAGGAGACCTCCTCGAGCCCGACGAGCAGGAACGCTCCCGCCAATCCGCAGGCGAACAGAACCGGAGGCCAGCTCGATTGCCGGCGCATGCAGAACGCGGCGAGGCCGAACGCCACGGCGGCGTCAAAGCTGGCCGCGGCGGAAAGATTCTCGAGCCACCAGTCTTCGTCCGCAAGGTGCTCGAAGCCTGACGGGCTGATCAGAAACAGGACCAGGATTCCCCACGCGATGGCGAGCATCCCGCCAACCAGCCATCTGTTCGCCCGGTCAGGAAGCGCCCATTCCGAACGAGCGGACGGCGACTGGCCCCGTGAGAATTCGACGGCTGCCCAGATCAGGAGCGCCGCCGACGCCGTGGTGAGCGCCATGACCATGACGCCTCCAGGGCTCCAGTCTGGCCGCTGCTTGGCGAACAGCGGCGCCGAAGACGCAAGCAGCTTCACGACGAAGGCCGCGAATTGGCACCCGACAGCACCGGCGAACAGCCACGTGGAACGCGCTTTCATCTCTCATGTTATCGGCGTGCGTCCGGCAGAGATGTAGCAATGGGCGGTAGTAGACGGTTGAAGAACCGTGAGGGCACGTGAACCGCTTCGAGACTGAGGGGTTCCGAGGCCCCACGCTACAATCGACTCATGCGGTTTCTGATTCGACTGACATTCGTGCTGGCAGGCGTCGCGACGCTCTCCGGCCAGGCTGGACAGACCGACGGCCCGGCTGCGGCGGACCTCGCCAAACGCCTGCAGGCTCGGTATCAGACTGTCCGTGACTTCACCGCCGACTTCAGTCAGACCTATCAGGGCGTCCTGCTCAGGAAGGGCGCGACCGAGACCGGCAAACTGCTGCTGAAGAAGCCTAGCCGGATCCGGATGACCTACGAGAAACCGGAGAAGAAGACGTTCGTCTCCGACGGGTCGCAGTTCTACAGCTACTTCCCCGAGAACCGGGCCGGCTCGGTGCATGCTCTGCCAAAGAACGGAGAATCGTCCACCGCGCTGCTGTTCATCGCGGGTCGTGGCGACCTGACACGTGACTTCACGCCGTCCCTGGCCGGAGTGCAACAGCCCGGCGAATGGCAGCTCAAGCTGGTGCCCCGGACTCCGCAGTCCGACTTTCAGACGCTGACGCTGATCGTCAATCGGGCAACGCTTGCATTGAACGGGTTCGTGACCGTGGACGATCAGGGCACGAACACCATCCGCTTCCTGAATGTGAGAGAGAACACGGGACTCAGGGACGACGCCTTCATCTTTCAGTTTCCCAAGGGCACCCAGATCGAACGATAATCGCGGCGTCATGTCCTTCCTGATGACCCTGCGCATCGCCTTCAAGGCCCTTGCGCGCAACAAGATGCGGACGTCGCTGACCATGCTCGGCATGATCATCGGTGTCGCCGCCGTCATCACGATGGTCGCGCTCGGCTCGGGGGCACAAGCGGCCATCGAAGACCAGATTCGTGGCGCCGGCACGAACATGATCACGATCTTCCCGGGCGCCGCGATGGGCGCCGGCGGCGCCCGTCAGGGCGGAGGGACATCGACCCGGCTCACCCCTGCCGACGCGAAGGCCATCCGCGACCTGCCGGAGCTCGACCACGTGTCCGAGGGTATCCAGACGCAGCAGCAAATCGTCGTGGGTGCGGCAAACTGGCGGACGAGCGTCATCGGCGTCAACGTCGACTACGTCGACATCAAGTCCTGGCCGATGAAATACGGCGCGTTCTTCACCGACTACGACGTGACGTCGGCCGCGAAGGTCTGCACGCTCGGCGTCAACGTTTCGCAGAACCTCTTCGGCGATGAGGACCCGACGGGCGCGGAGATCCGCGTGCGCAATCACGTGTTCAAGGTGCTGGGCGTCATGGCGCCAAAGGGCGCCTCCAGCAGCGGTCAGAATCAGGACGATCAGATCTTCGCGCCGTACACCACGGTGATGAAGAAGCTGCAGGGCAACGACTTCCTGAACTACATCGTGGCGTCCGCGCGGTCGGCCGACGCGATGAAGCGTACGGCCGATGCCATCGCCGCCGCGATGCGCGTGCAGCACAAGATCGAATCAAGCACCGAGGACGACTTCCGCGTGCAGACGCAGGACGACCTGATTGCCACGCGCACGGAAGCCACGCAGACGATGACCTCGCTGCTCGCGGGCATCGCCGCGGTCTCGCTCCTCGTCGGCGGCATCGGCATCATGAACATCATGCTGGTGTCGGTCACCGAACGTACGCGGGAGATCGGTCTGCGCCTCGCAATCGGCGCACGTGGCTCAGATGTGCTGATGCAGTTCCTGGTCGAGGCGGTCGTCATCAGCCTCGTCGGAGGATTCCTGGGAATTGCGCTGGGCTTCGGTGTCGCCGAGTTCGTGAAGGACTACAACCAGTGGCCGACGCTGATCCCGAGCGAGTCCGTTTTCACGTCGGTCGCATTCTCGGCTGCCGTCGGCATCTTCTTCGGCTTCTATCCCGCCAGAAAAGCCTCGGCACTCGATCCGATTGAGGCGCTCCGATTCGAATAGTTAGTAGTGCAGAGCGCCGGGTGCCGGAGTGCCACTTGACCAGATTCGGTCACCCGCACTGCGCACTCCGCACCGCGCACTATTCGACACGCTGTACTTGCGCCCCGAGCCACTGCAGTCTTTCGACCAGCTGCCCGTAACCTCGCTCGACCGTCTCGATCTCCAGCACGGTGCTCTGCCCTTCGGCGGCCAGTGCCGCGGCGACGAGCGCCATGCCGGATCGAATGTCGCGGCTGTCGAGGACGCGGCCGCGCAGTTTCGTCGGGCCGGTGACGATGATGCGGTGCGGATCGCAGAGGAAGAGGTCCGCGCGCATCGAGCTCAACTGTTCCAGCGCGAAGAGGCGCAACTCGTACATCCAGTCGTGCAGGAGCGTCCTGCCGCGCGCCTGCGTCGCCAGCACCGTGACGAGACTGACAATGTCGCTCGGGAATCCCGGCCAGAGGCCGGTCACGATGCGGCGCGCGGCGACGAGATTGGAGGGACGGACTACGAGCTGCTGATCCGTCAGCTCCATGTCCACATGCATCGTCGCCAGAATCGCGGCGATAGGCTCGAGATCGTGGGGCGTGGCGCCGGCGACCTCGACCGTCCCGCCAGTGACCGCGCCAACGACGGCCCACGAGCCCGCTTCGATGTAGTCGCCGCGCAGGGTGTGCACGGCGCCGCCGAGGCGCGCAGCCGGGGGTTCGATACGAATGGTGGACGAGCCTCCGCCGGCGACACGCGCGCCCATCAATTCGAGAAACTGGCACAGTTCGGCCACGTGCGGCTCGCAGGCCGCGTGACGAATCTCTGTGGCGCCGCGCGCTTGTGCCGCCGCGAGCAGCGCGGTCTCGGTGCCGGTGACCGACGCTTCAACCAGATAGAGCGACGCACCCGTGAGGCCTTCGGGCGCTTCCAGCCGATGCCCGTTGGGATCATCCACGATGCGGGCGCCGAGGGCGGCCAGCGCACGCAGATGCGCGGTGATCGTGCGGCGCGCCGGGAAGTCGCCGCCGGGAGGCGCCAGCTCAGCCCGGCCGACGCGGCCGATGAGAGCGCCCAACAGCAGGACCGATCCGCGAAGCTTGCCGACCATCGCGGCGTCAGGCTCCGAGCTCCGGATGTCGCGGCAGGTGATCCGCAACGATGAGGTGCCCTCCCCTTCAACCTCTGCGCCGAGGGACTTCAGCAGCCCGACCATGACAGCGACGTCGCGAATCCGTGGCACGTTATGGAGTTCGCACGTCTCGCTCGTCAGCAGACACGCCGCCAGCAGCGGCAGCGCCGCATTCTTGTTGCCTTCGACCGTGATGCGGCCGGAGAGTGCCCGTCCGCCTTCGATAACCAGGTGTGCCATCGTCAGAAACTTCCCAGGAAAATGATTTCGTCGCGAAGCACGACGCCAAACTGCTCACGAACCGCCGTGCGCGCCCGCTCCGCGAGCGCATGAATGTCAGAAGCCGTTGCGTTACCGTCACTTACAAAGAAGTTCGCGTGCACCGGGGAGATCATCGCCCCGCCGACCCGGTGTCCCTTCAGCCCCGCTCGATCGATCAACGCGCCCGCGGACGCCGGAACACCCTCGGGAATCACGTCGCGAACCGGATCCGGATTCTGAAACATGCAACCGGCACTGGGAAACGCGAGCGGCTGCGTCCCCTTCCGGAACGCGAGCGACCCGCGAGCCGCCAGCCTGAGCGTCTCCGGCGCCGCCGGCGTCACCGCAAATTCGGCCCAGATAGCGATCTCTCCAGTGCTCTTCAAGCGGCTCGTGTCGTACGCGAACTCCATCTGCTGACGCGACACTCGGCTGATTGTTCCATCAGAAGAGACAAGGGACACGGTCTCGACAAGATCTCCGATATTCCTGCCGCCATAGTGTGCGTTGCCGTAGATCGCCCCGCCTACGGTCCCGGGCGTCCCGGCCCAAGCCTCCAGCGCCGCCAGGCCTCTCCCGATCGTCCACCGCACCAGTCCGTTCATCGTGACACCGGCTTCGGCGCGGACATGACCAGCGTCGGGCTGAACGATCCGAGTCATCTGCAGCCGCAGAACGGCGCCACGAAGACCGTCGTCCGAGATGACGACGTTCGAGCCGCCGCCGAGCACGGTGACCGGTACGGATGCTTCCCGGCAGGCCGCCAGAACACCGAGCAGCTCTTCCTCGGTCTTGATGGTCACCAGCCAATCGGCGGGTCCGCCGACACCAAACGTCGTCAACGGCCCGAGCGGCGCACCTGCCGAGACGGATGCCTCACCCACGCACTCCACCAGACGGGAGCGAAGCGCCGCTGCCGGCATCACTCAGATCCGGCGCGCAGCGCCGCCAGGAGCTTGTCGTGAATTCCGTCGAAGCCGCCGTTCGACATGATGACGACGAGGTCGCCCTCGCGCGCTTCGGCCGCGACCGTACTCACGATCTCGGACACGGCGCCAATGTGTCGCGCGCGGGTCTTGTTGCTGCCGACTTCCCCGACGATGTCGTCCACGGAAAGCCGGTCCTCTTCGGGCAGCGACGAACGGAAGACGGATGCGAGGATGAGTTCGTCCGGCGAGGAGTCCCGGAAAGCGCGGATGAAATCGTCCTGGAACACCTTGCGGCAGGATGTCGCCGACCGCGGCTCGAAAACCGCCCAGATGCGGCGATCTGGATACGACCAGCGCAACGCTCTGAGGGTCTCGAGAATCGCGGTTGGGTGGTGGGCAAAGTCATCGAAGACCGAGACGCCCCTGGCGACGCCGCGCAATTCCAGACGCCTGCGGACGCCCTTGAACTCCGACAGCGCCCGGATCATGTCCTCGACTTCAAGGCCCGCGGCGTGCCCCGCGGCCATCGCGGCAAGCGCGTTCCGTACGTTGTGGCCACCAACGCAGGGAATATTGACGCCGCCGCGCTGGTCCCCACGGTACGTGAGGTCGAACTTCATGCAGTCGCCGTCAGGACGAACGTTGGAAGCGCGCCAGTCCGCGTCGGCGCTCACACCGAACGTCTCGACACTCGATCGCGCCAGGCTGGCGAGCCGGGCAGCCTCATCACTGTCGGCGCCGAGAATCAGACGGCCACGGCGCGGGACCAATCCGACGAGCCGGCGGAACGCCGTCCGGAGGGCTTCCATGTCGGCGTAGATATCCGCGTGGTCGTACTCGAGATTCCCGATGACGGCCACGTCCGGGAGGTATTTCAGGAACTTTGCTGTCTTGTCGAAGAAGGCGCTGTCGTACTCGTCACCTTCGATGACGAAGTCCCGGCCCCTGCCTAGCCGATAGCTGCCGTCGAAGTTGACGCTGATGCCACCCACCAGCACGCTCGGTTCGCGGCCGCACGCAGCGAGCAGCCAGCCGGTCATCGCCGTCGTGGTTGTCTTGCCGTGCGTACCCGCAATCACGATCGAACGCGAGTTCCAGAGAAACTCGTCCCGGATCATCGCCGGCAGGGATGTGAAACGGATCTTCCTGTCGAGGACTTCCTCGAGTTCGGGATTGCCGCGGGAGATCGCGTTGCCGACGACCACCAGATCCAGGTCCGTCGTAATCTGTTCCGCCTTGTAGCCCTCGAATGTCTGGATGCCCTCGCGTGCGAGGAAGTCACTCATCGGTGGATACACACCGAGGTCCGATCCCTGGATCTCATGGCCGCGCTTCTTGAGCATGGCCGCCAGCGTGGCCATCGCGGTGCCGCAGATGCCGATGAAGTGGATGCGCACGGCGTTCAGTCCGCTGCTGCCGCTTCGTCAAAGATGAGGCGCGGCGACTCCGGATGCCCAATCACGCGCACCTGGACACCGAGCGGAACGCTCAGCGACGGCGATGTCGTGTGGCCGGAGGCAAACCCGTACAGCACCGGGCCCTGGTAACCGTCGAGCACGTCCCGGATGACGTCCCTGGCGGTGACCTTCCCGCCGGGTTCATCACAGCCCGGCATCTCGCCAAAGACGAGGGCGGACGCGCGCTGCATCCTGCCGCTCAGCCGCAGTTGCATCAGCATTCGATGGAGACGGAACGGGCGTTCGTTGACCTCGTCGATGAACAACACGTGACCGTCAGGCGGCCGGAATTCAAAGGGCGTCCCGAACGACGCGAGCAACTGCGTCAGCGTCCCACCGGCGAGCGGACCGATTGCGATGCCAGGAAAGCCCGGGCTCAGCGTCTCGAGCGCCGGAGACGTGACTTCTCCCAGTGGCTCGGCGCTCAGGCTCTTGAGAAGCGTGACCGGGTCGTAGGCCGACGTTCCCTTCGCCAGCCGGCCCTCGACCATCGTTCCATGGACGGACGCCAGCCCTGCCTCCGCCGCCAGATAACTGTGCAGGGACGTCACATCGCTGTAGCCGACGAACGCTGTTCGCGCCTTCTTCACGCGTTCGACGTCGAGAAGCGGCAGGATCTCGACGCTGCCATATCCACCCCTGACGGCGATGACCGCATCAGCATCCATCTCGTCGATGGCGCGAAGGAAGGACATGACGCGCACGCGCGGCCGTCCGGCCGTGAATGCCTGACGGTCGAAGACCTTGTCGTCCCAGACCGGCTCGAGGCCGATGCGCTTCAGCTCGGAGACACCCGCGTCGAATTCGGCGCGGTCGAACGGACTGGCGGGCGCGACGAGCGCCACCCGGCTTCCTTTCCGCACCGGCCGGAACTTGAGGAGACCCGACGCGGTACGCACGCTCATTGGAATGCCGCCATCTCTGCAGCAACCGCTCGATGCTGCTCGCAACCAATGCGGTCAATCCCAATCGCCGGCGCCATCGGCATGGTTCGGAAGCGTTCCTTCACTTCCCTCTGCCTGCGCCAGGCATCGTCGATTCGCTTCTGCGGAATCTCGCCGGATTCAGCGGCGCGAATCAGCGCCTCGATCGCCTCCCACTGCTGATCCTGCGTCGAGTTGCAGAGCAGAACGACGTCACACCCGGCTTTGACAGCGGCAACGGTCGCCTCCGGCAGGGGTGTCTCGGCGCTCACAGCCTTCATCCCCATGTCATCACTCGCGACGACCCCTGGGAAGCCCAGGGTGCCCTTGAGCAGGCCGGTAACGATATTCGGGGAGAACGTCCCCACCGCACGTTCGTCCAGCGCCGGGACGAGAATGTGGCCGGTCATCATGCACGCCACGCCCGCAGCGATTGCCGCTTTGAACGGGACCAGCTCGACAGCGTCGAGCCTTCGCCGATCGTGCTCGATGACGGGCATGGCTTCGTGGGAGTCAACGCTGGTGTCGCCGTGCCCGGGAAAGTGCTTGCCACAGGCCACGATGCCGGCGGCCTGGAGCGTCCGGATCACCGCCGCACCCACCCTCGCCACGACTTCAGGATCGTGCGAGAACGACCGGTCGCCGATCACCGGATTCGAAGGATTCGAGTTCACATCGAGGACGGGCGTCCAGTCGAGATTGATGCCGACCGCCTTCAGCTCGGATGCGAGCGCAGTCGCGTAGCGCACCGCCAGCGACTCGACTTCGGCGGTGGAACCACGGCCGAGCGTAACGGCCGGCGGCCAGATCGTGAACGGCGCCTTCAGTCTCGCGACCCTGCCGCCCTCCTGGTCCACGCTGATCCAGAACGGCCAGTCGCGTGCGAGCGCGGCGGCCTCGCGCGACAGCTCCGCCACCTGCAACGGCTCTCCGATGTTCCTCGCGAAGTAGATGACGCCGGCGAGATCGAACTCCGCGACCATCCGCCGCAGATCGTCGGGCACCGAGTGTCCGGGGAATCCCGCGACAACGAAACGTCCCGCGTGGCGCCGAAGATCACGAAGCGACATCGACGCGCCATTATAATGCGCGCGTGCGCATCGACTCGTCAGCGCCGACGCGGATCGATCTCGCGGGCGGCACCTTCGACATCTGGCCACTCTACCTGTTTCACGACGGCGCGCAGACGATCAACGCCGCCCTCAGCATCCGCGCGCGCTGCCGGCTGACATCCCGTCGCGATCACGGCGTCGGCCTTTCGTCGGACGACACCGGCGAGCGCGTGGAGGCCGCGTCGCCCGAGGAGCTCGGCGTCGATCGCCTGCCGCTCGTCGCCCGTCTCGTGCGGGTGTTCGGCGCGCGCGGTGTCGATGTGCACACGACGTCCGAATCACCCGTCGGCGCCGGCATCGCGGGATCGTCGGCGATGCATGTGGCGGTCGCGGGCGCCCTCGCCGCGTGGACCGGCCGCACGCTGCCCGACGATGAGCTCCTGGCGCTGGTGATGAACGTCGAAGCGCAGGTCATCAACGTCCCCACCGGTTCACAGGACTACAGACCGGCCCTGTACGGCGGTGTTTCGGCGGTGGAACTGGGCGTCCTGGGCGTCAAGCGCGTGGGACTTGAGGTTGATGCGGTCGAACTCGGCAGGAGGATCGTACTCGCGTATACGGGCGCGTCCCGGCAATCAGGGATCAACAACTGGGATGTGATGGTACGGCGCATCAACGGCGATCCGGCGGTGGCCCGGGCCTTCGACGGCATTCGCGACGCCGCCACCGGCGTTCGCGCGGCGCTCGAGCGCCGGCAGTGGCTGGAAGTGGCAGGACATGTCGCGACCGAATGGAACTACCGTAAGCAACTCGCGCCGGCGGTCTCGACTCCCGAGATCGATGGACTTCTGAACCGGGCGCGCGCGGCCGGTGCGCTGGCGGGCAAGGTTTGTGGCGCGGGCGGAGGTGGCTGTCTCTTCTGCCTCGTCGAGCCCGACCGTCATCAGGCGGTCGCAGCCGCGCTCGCGGACGGCGGCGCGATGGTCCTCCCATTCACGATTGACACCGTCGGGCTTGTCGTAGAACGCTCATGACCGTCATGAAACGAGCGAGCTATGCGAGCGAGTCGGCGGAGCGGAGCGGGGACCGAGGGGCCCCCGCGAGCGACGCCGTCGGGGAGCGCGCAGGGGTGAAGCCCCTCGCAAGATGAAGATGGACGCGCTCGAGGAGATCAAAAAGCTCTACTACAACGCCACCCGCGCGACGATTCAGAAGGATGTCGCCCGCGCGATTGCCTTGCTCAAGGCGATGCCGACCGAGGATGACCGCGAGCGCGCGGCCGTCTACATGGACGGGTTATCCCAGATGCGATCCGAGTGGGCCGCCGCCGGGGGCGGTCACGGTGGACACGGAAGACCCGGCGGGCGTGGAAACCGATCGCGGCGCTGACGCAGCAGGCCGCCCGGCCTTCGACGCCGGCCACCAAACGAGGACCACATAGGCCACGCCCGCGATCGTCAGAATCGCCGCGGCTGCCAGCGCGATCCTGAGCGTCCGGAGCGCTCTGCGCTGCCGTTCCACGAACTGCAGATCGTCGGGCGTAATCTCCGGCCGCTTCGCCGTCCGCGCCGCCTCGCTCTCGTACCGCTCGAACTCGACGTTGAACTCGCTGACGGCCGTCTCAGGGTCGAGCCCGACAGCCTGGGCGTAGGCGCGCACGAAGGCACGGCTGAAGATGCCGCCCGGCAGCCGGGAATAGTCGTTACGTTCGAGTCCTTCGAGCGCGACCACGGAGATCTTGGTCGCGGTCGCGATCTCGCGCAGCGACACCCCCTTGGTGGTCCGGGCTTGCTTCAGACGGGCGCCGAGATCGGACATGCGGAAGCCAGAAGATACCTCATGTCCACTCTTCGCGAAGCGCAGCAACTGCTCCGGCAGGCCCAAGCGAGCCGGAGATCAGGCCGGGTGGAAGGAACACGCCGATCGCGGCGATGCCCGCGGCGCCGGCTGCGAGGCACCGGGCTGCGTTGGCAGGCGTGATGCCGCCAATGGCGAGCACGCGGATGCCCGTGGCGCGGACGGCTCCAGCGAGACCGGTAACGCCTGCAACCGCATGGCCGGCCGCCTTCGAACCAGATGGGAAAACGGTTCCGAAGATGAAGCAATCAGCCTCGTCGCGGGTCTCACCGGGTTCGTGAATTGACCGTCCGATGGTCGAGCCCGGCGGGAGCAACTGCCTGATGGCTGACGACGCCGGGCCATCGCCCCTGAGGTGGACTCCATGCGCGCCGGCCGCAATCGCGACGTCTGCCCGGTCATTGACGAGCACCCTCGTTGCCGTCCCGACGGCGCGCGCGACGATCCGCCGCGTCAGCGCGGCGAGATCGCGCGCTTCCAGGTCGCGCTCGCGAATCTGAATCAAGTCGATGCCTGCGTCGATGGCGTCGATGAGGAGCCTCTCGACAGCGGCGATCTCATCCCTGGTGGTGCGTGCCGCGGGCGACAGCCGGCGCCGATCTGTCACGAGACACAGGAGCGGGAAAGGCCTCACTCTCCGCCCGTGCTCCTGGCGAGGATCACGTTCGAGAGATCGCGAAGGCCCGCGAACGTGGTCACGAGCCCGACGCCGGTGACCGCGCCCCTGACGTACGGGTCCGCCATCCACGCACCGATCGACGGAATCAGGTACGCGAAATAGTTACGTTCCCAGAACACGGTCCACGGCGCGATGGTGAGGACAAGACCGGCTTCAACGAGGTACGCGGCGACGAGCAGGCGAAGTGCAAATCGAATGGGGTGTCCTCGCCGCTCAGTCGGGAATGGTATCAAACAGGGATGGCGGCCTGAAGGTCCGCCGATGGCGCGCCGAGTAGCCGAAGCGGCCGACCGCGTCGAGATGCTCGCGCGTCGCGTAGCCCTTGTGGCGATCGAATCCGTACCGGGGATCTTCGTCGTGCAGTCTGGCCATGATGCGGTCGCGGGTGACCTTCGCCAGGATTGACGCGGCCGCGATCGCCGTCGATTTCCGGTCGCCGCCGATGATCGGCCGTTGAGGCATCAGCAGCTCGGGAATCCTGAAGCCATCCACCAGCACGAACCCCGGCAGCGGCACCAGCGCCAGAATGGCCTCGCGCATCGCCTTGAGCGACGCGCGATGAATGTTGATGCGATCGATTTCGTCGGCTTCGATGATGGCGACGTGCCAAGCCACGGCCGCGCCGGTGATTTCACCAAAGAGACTTTCACGTTCGGCCGCCGGGACTACTTTGGAATCGGCGATACCGGCCACGTACGCCTCGGACCGGAGAATCACCGCCGCGGCCACGACGGGACCGGCCAGGCAGCCCCGGCCGACCTCGTCCACACCGGCGACATGGACGTATCCCAGACGCCGGATCTCGTTCTCGACCGTGCGCGATGCCCGTGGCCGGGACATGGTGCTGCACCCCGGGACTCACGGCCCGGGGCTCCACGCTACGCGCGCTTGGTTTCCTTCATGCGCGCGGCCTTGCCCCGCAGATCGCGCAGGAAGTAGAGCTTCGCGCGGCGCACCTTCGCGCCACGGATCACTTCGATCTTGTCCACGGTCGGCGAGTGCAGCGGGAAGATGCGCTCCACGCCCTGGCCGAACGACACCTTGCGCACCGTCACCGATGCGCGCGTGCCGCCGCGATGCATGCCGATGACCATGCCCTCGAAGATCTGGATGCGCTCTTTTTCGCCCTCGCGCACCTTCACGTGCACGCGGACGGTATCGCCCGACCGCATGTCCGGCCGCTTCGTCAGGTGCGGCTGTTCGACAGTTTCAATCGCCTTCATTTTCTCCTCCGAGGGGCTTCGCCCCTGCGGGCTCCCCTACGGCGTCGCTCGCGGGGCGCCTCAGCCCCGCTCCGCTCCGCCGGCTCACTCACTACCGTTCGTTCGCTTCATCAAATCAGGTCTTCGTTCCATCGTTCGACGAACCCGCTGTTGCTTCCGCCACTTCTCGATCTCCGCGTGATGCCCAGAGAGCAGCACCGGAGGAACTTCGCGGCCACGCCACTCGGACGGCCGCGTATAGTGCGGGCAATCGAGCAACCCGCCCTCGAACGATTCGACGTCGATCGACGCCGCGTCGCCGACCACGCCCGGCACGAGCCGGGCCACCGCATCGATCAGCGTCAGCGCCGGCAGCTCGCCGCCGGTCAGCACGTAGTCGCCGACCGAAAACTCCTCGGTGACCATCGCCTCGGTCACCCTCTCGTCCACGCCCTCGTAGCGGCCGCAAATCACCACCAGGCGCTCGAGACGGCTCAGCCGCTTCGCGTCGTCCTGCGTGAAACGCCGTCCCTGCGGCGTCATCAGGATCACGGCTGATGGCGCGCCGCGCTCGGCCTCCACCGCTTCGATCGCCCGCGCGATCGGCTCGGCCTTCATCACCATGCCCGGCCCGCCGCCGAACGGCACGTCGTCCACCGAACGATGACGGTCGTCGGTGAACTCCCGTAAGTCCCGTGCGCGGATTTCGAGGCGTCCCGCCTCCCGCGCCCTTGCCACGACGCCTTCCGACAGCGCGGTCTCGATCAAGCGCGGGAAGATCGTCAGAACATCAATCGTCACGGCGCCCGCCCGGGCTTCTTCCAGTGCCGGCGTTCAGTTCGAGCAGTCCCTCGGGCAGCTCGACCTCGATGCGCCTGGCCGCCGTTTCCACGCGGCGGCACATTTCTTCGATCATCGGCACCAGCACTTCGTTTCCAGCGCCGCCGTCGATAACCAGGAGCGGCTGCGCCGCCCCGAATTCCACTCGCAGGACGCGGCCAATCGCGACACCCGCGGTCGTAACGACATCGCAACCCTCGAGGTCGTGCACGTAATACGCGCCCGGCGCGAGCGCGTGGAGCGCGCTCTCCGGCACGCGCAGCTCCACATCCCTCAGTGTCTCGGCGTCGTTCATGCTCTCGACACCGTCGAACGTCACGACCCAGCGGCCCTGGTGCTCGAAACTGCCGGCGACAAGGGCCGGGCCCACCGCTCCGCCGCGGTTCCAGACCAGTTCGGCGCCTTCACGAAACCGGTCTTCCGCAAAGTCCGTTTCCGGCTGCACGACGACCGCGCCTCGATGCCCATGCGGCCTGACGATCCGGCCGACGGTGACCATTGAGTTCCAATCGCCACCGGTCGTCACCAGTCGTTACCTGTCGTCACCCGACTCAATCGTCACTGAAATCGACCGAGACCTTCGCCCCGTCGAGCTCCGCCGCGGCAGCTGCCAGCGTGCGCACGGCCACGGCCGTGCGGCCCTGGCGTCCGATCACACGGCCGAGGTCACCGGGGGCCATCGTGAGCTGCACGATGGTCGTACCGCGGCGATCGAACTCGGTCACGCGAACGTCGGCAGGCCGGCTGGCCAGCGCCTGCGCGACGACCTCGACCACATCTCGAGCGCGGCTCACGACGCGGTGGTTTCAGTCGCCGCCGGCTCGGCCGGCAGGCGATTGATGAGCGTCCGCACGCTGTCGGACGCCTGGGCGCCCTGCTTCAGCCAGTGCGCGACGCGATCGCGATCGATCACCAGCGTCTCGGGCTTCGTGCGCGGATTGTAGTGACCGACCACCTCCGTGAACCGGCCGACAAGCGACGACCGGCCCTCGGTCACCACCACGCGGAAGAACGGACGGTTCTTCGATCCCGCCCGACGCAAACGAATTACCAGCATCTGCCTCTCCTATCTGCCCTTCAACATTCCCATCACGCGGCGCTTCTGCTTCCAGCCGCCGCCCGTCATGCCGCCCATCGACTTCAGCACCTTCCGCATCTCGACGAACTGCTTCAGCACGCGATTCACTTCCTCGACCGACGTCCCGCTGCCCTTCGCGATCCGCTTGCGGCGGCTGCCGTTGATGATCGCGTGGTTCGTGCGTTCACCCGGCGTCATCGAGTTGATGATCGCTTCGACACGCCCGATCTGCTTCTCGTCGACCTGCCCGCGCTGCTCGTTCAACTGCTTCAGCGAGCCGAACCCCGGAATCATTCCGAGGACCTGCTCGAGGGGGCCCATCTTCTTCACGGTCCGGAGCTGATCCCGCATGTCCTCCAGCGTGAAGTCATCGAGGCGCAGCTTCTGCTCGAGCTTCGCCCGGCTCTCGTCGTCCAGCGCTTCTTCCGCGCGCTCGATGAGCGACAGCACGTCGCCCATGCCGAGCATGCGCGACACGAGACGATCGGCGTAGAACATCTCGAGGTCTTCGGTCCGCTCACCCATGCCCACGAACGCAATGGGCACGCCGACCACGCCAACCACCGAGAGCGCCGCGCCGCCGCGCGCGTCGCCGTCCATCTTCGTCAGCACCACACCGCTCACGCCGATGCGGTGGTTGAACTCACCCGCGCTCTTCACCGCATCCTGGCCCGTCATCGCATCCGCGACGTAGAGCAGGTCCGTCGGTTCGACCGCGGACTTGATCGCGACGAGCTCCGTCATGAGCTCATCGTCGATGTGCAGACGCCCCGCGGTGTCGACAATCAGCGTGTCGAACCCTAGGTTCTTCACCGACGCGAGCGCGCCTGCGGCGCGCGCGACGGGATCCATTTCATCGGCCGGGTCGTGCACGCGCACGCCGACCTGTTCGGCGAGCACCGACAGCTGCTGAATCGCGGCCGGCCGCCTCACGTCAGTCGACACCAGCAACGGGTGCCGGCCCTGCTTCTGCAGCCACTTCGCCAGCTTGGCTGACGATGTGGTCTTGCCCGAACCCTGCAGGCCGAGCATCAGCACGACGCGCGGCGTCTTCGACGTCTCCGACAAGCCGCCGGGCGACGTCCCGAAGAGCGCCAGCATCTCGTCGCGCACGATGCGGACGACCTGCTGCCCCGGCGTCAGGCTGCGGAGAACGTCCTCGCCTACGGCTTTCTCGCGGACGCGATCCGTGAACGCCTTGACGACGCGGAAGTTGACGTCCGCCTCGAGCAGGGCCATCCGGATCTCGCGCAGGGCCGAGTCGACGGTGGCTTCGGTGAGTCTCGCCTCACCTCTAAGCGACTTGAAGACGTCCTGCAGGCGGGTGCTGAGCGATTCGAACATGGTTACTGTCGGTGCCCCGCTCTAACCTCAGTCCTTGGCCGGACCGCCCAGTGACGGTAACCGGTTCCAGAGCAAACAGTTATGGTACACGAAAAAGGACCTCGGGAGTCGGTCATACGCCCTTCAGGATGTGCCCCAGCTTGTCCTTCTTGGTCTTGAGATAGCGGCGGGTGAACTCGGTGGCAGGGGCGACTTCGAGGGGCACCGACTCGACCACCGACAGCCCGTATCCCTCTAATCCGACGAACTTACGGGGATTGTTGGTGAGCAGCCGCATGGTCCGTACGCCCAGGTCCCTGAGGATCTGAGCCCCAATTCCGTAGTCGCGCTGGTCGGGTTTGAACCCCAGCCGCTCGTTGGCCTGCACCGTGTCGAGGCCCTGATCCTGGAGTGCGTATGCCCGAATCTTGTTGGCCAGGCCAATGCCTCGGCCCTCCTGGTGGAGGTACAGCAGGACGCCCCGTCCCTCGGCGGCGATTCTCGTCAGCGCCGCGTCGAGCTGCGGACCGCAATCGCATCGGGTCGAGTGGAACACGTCACCCGTCAGGCACTTCGAATGCACGCGAACCAGGACGTTTCTGCCATCGCCGAGATTGCCGCGCACGAGCGCCACGTGCGTCGCGCCGTCGAGAATGCTTTCGTAGGCGTACACGGTGAACGGCCCCTGGGTCGTCGGCAGCGCGGCATTCGCGACCGGCCGCACCAGGCCTTCGGTTTGCATCCGGTAGCTGATGAGATCCGCGATCGTGATCATCAGCAGGCCGTGCTTCTTTGCGAACTTCGTCAGCTCGGGCACCCGGGCCATCGAGCCGTCTTCGTTCATGACCTCGCAGATGACTCCCGCCGGAGCGAGGCCGGCGATACGCGAGAGATCGACGGCCGCTTCGGTGTGACCGGTCCTCACGAGCACACCGCCGGATCGCGCGCGTAACGGAAACACATGACCGGGCCGCGCGAGGTCTCTTGGCTTCGTTGAGGCAGCGATTGCGACCTTAATCGTCTTCGCCCGGTCGGCGGCGGAGATCCCGGTCGAGGTTCCCGACTTGGCGTCGATGGACACGCAGAAGGCGGTCTCACGCGGCGACGAGTTGTCCGACACCTCCAACGGGATCTCGAGCTCGTCGAGGCGCTCCGGCGTCATCGCAAGGCACAGCAACCCCCGGCCGTGCTTGACCATGAAGTTGACGGCCTCCGGCGTCACCTTCGACGCCGCCATCGTGAGGTCCCCCTCGTTCTCGCGGTCCTCGTCGTCGACGACGACGATCATCTGGCCTGCGCGAAGCGCCTTCAGCGCCTGGTCGATCGGCGCAAACGGCCCCTTACGACGGGCGAGTTTGAGCGGGGGCTTCTTCATAGACACCGTGTGTTTACTCATCTGTTCACCGGCCCAACGATCCATGGATTGTTGGATTACCTGTTCATCAAACGTGCCACGTATTTGCCGATCACGTCGGTCTCGACATTGACGCCGTCACCGGGCGCAAGGGATCCGAGCGCCGTATGCGACCACGTGAACGGCACGATCTGAATTCGAACGCGCGCGCCATCGAGCGCGGCGATCGTCAGGCTGATGCCGTCGATTGCTATCGACCCCTTCGGGATCAAGTAGCCGGCAAGTTCGCCCGGCACCTCAACATCCAGCCAGTAACAGTCTCCATCAGGCGCGATCGAGATCACGCGGCCAACGCCGTCCACGTGCCCCAACACGAAGTGTCCGCCGAGCCGGCCCTCGTGCTTGAGCGGCCGCTCGAGGTTCACCCGAGTGCCGGACACGGCGCGGCCCAGTGTCGTCACGCGCAGTGTCTCAGGCGACACTGTCGCCGAGAATCCTGACGGCGTCCTGGCGGTCACAGTCAGACAAACGCCATTGACGGCGATGCTATCGCCGTCGGCGAGCTCGGCCGCGAGGTTGGTCGCTACCTGCACCCGGCTGCCCGTCGCCTCCGCCTTCACGGCATCGACAACGCCGGTGGCTTCAATCAGTCCCGTGAACATCCCACTCCACCAGCACGTCGTCTCCGAGCGCCTTCGTCCGCGCAGCCTCGCGCAGGCCGCCGTCGCCGAAACCCTCCGCCGCCCACACGCCCGTCCCGAGAACGCGCGGCGTCGCAACGCGTTGAACACGATCGACCAGCTTCGCTGTGAAGAACGCTTCGTGAAGCTGTGGACCGCCCTCCACCAGGAGCGAAGTGACGTCCTTCCCCGCAAGCCAGCGGAGCACCTCGTTCACGTCGCGCCGCTCGAAGGTCGCGATCTCGATGCCCCTGCGGGCGAGGGTTTCCACCCGTTCGGGCTGCTGGTCCGCCGCGGCCCGGCTCACCGCCATTATGACCGGCCCGTCCGACAGCGTCGAGAAAACGCGGGCTTCCGGCCTCACGCGCAGTCTCCAGTCGAACACGACGCGCACAAACGGCCGGCCGCGCCAGACATGCCGGGCTGTCAGCCAGGGATCGTCCGACAGCACCGTACCGGCACCCACCGCGATGGCATCGACTTCAGCACGCTGCCGGTGCAGGTACCGATCGGCGGCCGCGCCGGTCAGCCGAGTGCGCGGTCCAGCGCGGCCCACAAAGCCATCCGCGGAAACCGCGGCCTTCGCGATCACAAACGGCCGATGCCGCGTGACCCATGTCACGAACGGCGCGACGAGCGATCGTGCCGCGCGCTCGTGAACGCCGACGCCGACTTCAATCTGCCGCTCGGCCAGGTACTTGAAGCCGGCGCCACTCACTCGCGGATTGGGATCGGTCATTGCCGCGACGACGCGGCTGATGCCGGCGGGTACGATCCGCTCGACGCAGGGTCCGGTCTTTCCAGTGTGGGAGCACGGCTCGAGCGTGCAGTACAGCGACGCACCTCGGGCACGATCTCCCGCGGCCTCGAGCGCGACGACTTCGGCGTGAGGTCCGCCCGCGCGCAGATGCGCGCCCTGACCGACAACGACGCCGTCCGCAACAATAACGGCACCGACCATCGGATTGGGCGAGGTCGTGCCGCGCCCCCGTTCCGCGAGCAGCAGGGCGCGCTCCATGAAGAGCGCGTCCTGCGACCTGTCTACCATTTGTCCAGGAACAACGCGTCCACGTACGTGGCTGCGTCAAACGGCACGAGATCCTCGAGTCCCTCGCCGACGCCGACGTAGCGAATAGGAAGCTTGAGGTCGTGCGCGATCGCGAGCGCGACGCCGCCTTTGGCAGTTCCGTCGAGTTTCGTCAGGACGATCCCGTTGGCGCCGCTGGCAGCCATGAACTCCCGGGCCTGGACCAGTCCGTTCTGGCCGACCGTCGCATCGAGCACGAGCAGTACCTCGTGAGGAGCGCCGGCGATTTCCCGGCCGACGACGCGACGAATCTTGTCGAGCTCGGCCATCAGATTGGCGCGCGTGTGCAGGCGGCCCGCGGTGTCGACGATGAGGATCTCGCGGCCGCGCGCCTTGGCCGCGGTCGCGGCGTCGAATGTGACGGCCGCCGGATCCGCGCCCGACTGCGCGCGAATCAGGTCGACACCGGCCCGCCCGGCCCAGACGGAGAGCTGTTCGACAGCGGCCGCGCGGAACGTGTCCGCCGCGCAGACCATGACCGAGTGTCCCTGCGTCCGAAACAGATTCGCCAGCTTGCCGACAGTCGTCGTCTTGCCGGTGCCGTTGACGCCGACAATCAGCATGACGTGCGGATGCGTGACGATCGGTGGTACCGCCTTCACGTCCTGCAGGATGCCAAGCATGATGCGCCGGACGCGCTCCCCGACGGAGCCCCCGCGCGCGGCTCGAACCGCCTCGATGATTTTCGTGGTCGCGGCAACGCCGACGTCGGCGGAAATGAGCGCGTCCTCGACGGCTTCGATGGTGTCGATCGTGACAGCACGGCTCGTCCCGGCGCCGGTTGACGGCGCGGGCGCCACCTCGCCGCCCGTGGCCTCGGCGAGACGCTCCCTGATCTGCTGGGCGGTCTTGGCGAGTCCCGAACGAATGCGATCGAAGAACGAAGCCATGTGTTATTGATTTGCGGCGTCATGCTCGACGCGTTGCGGCCGAAGCATCAGATTGCCGACGGCGCCGGCCGGCGTGGAGCGGCCGGCGAGCACCTCCGCCATCTGGGCCGCGATCGGCAGCTCGACGCCGTACCGCTCTCCCAGTGCAAGTGCCGCCGACGTGGTCCGCACGCCCTCGGCGACCATGCGCATGCCGGCGAGGATCTCGTCGAGCGAGCGGCCGCGCCCGAGTTCGATACCGACGTGGCGGTTTCTGCTGAGCGCGCCCGTGCAGGTAAGCACCAGGTCGCCCAGTCCGCTCAGGCCGGACAGTGATTCGCGACGCCCACCCATCGCGCAGGCGAGCCTCGAGATCTCGGCCAGGCCGCGCGTGATCAGGGCGGACATCGCGTTGTGCCCAAGATTCATCGACTCGGTGACTCCGGCGGCAATCGCGATGATGTTCTTCAACGCGGCGCCGATCTCGACGCCGACAACGTCATCCGTGGCGTACAGCCGGAAAGCGGGGCCGCGAAACTCGTCCTGCACGGCTTTCACCGCCAATGGATCCGTGGACGCCGCGACCAGCGCGGTCGGAAGGTGCCTCGCCACTTCAGCCGCGAAACTCGGACCGGACAACGCGACGACGGCATGACGCCCGCCCGTCTCGTCCCGAACGACTTCGGACATTCGCTGGAGCGTGCCTTCTTCAATTCCCTTCGTCGCACTCACCAGCACGGCGCCCCTAGGGATCGCGGGCGCGGCTGCGTTCACCGCCGCTCGGAGACCGTGCGAGGGGATCGCAATGATGACGTGACGGGCGCCAGCCAGCGCCTCGTCGAGCGCAGACACCGGTTTCAATTGAGGTGGAAATGTGATGTCGGGCAGGTACGTCGGATTCGCGCGGCGGTGGCGCATCTCCTCGACGAGCGCGCCGTCGCGCCCCCAGAGCGTGACCGCGTGCCCGGCGCTCGCAAGATGGATCGCCAGCGCCGTACCCCAGCTTCCCGCGCCAAGTACTGCCGCCTGGTGTCCCGTGTCCGAACGCATCCGGACAATTCTACCGTTTCGGGTCAGTCGCGTCCGGGCAGAGCGAGCAGCGCGCGCCTGAGCAACTCGAGCGCGGCGATGACCGACTGCTGCCGCACCATCGCGCGATCGCCGACGAAACGATACGTGCGCACGCGCGCGGGCCCAGCGGCGACGGCAACGACGACCGTCCCGACCGGCTTCTCCGCCGATCCGCCATCGGGCCCGGCGATACCAGTGATTGCGACGCCCGCATTCGAGCCGAGACGATCGCGCACGCCGTCCGCCATCGCAACGGCGACGGGCTCACTCACCGCGCCGTGTTTCTCGATGAGGTCGGCCGCGACGCCAAGTTGGTGGATCTTCACGTCGTTTGCGTACGCAATCACGCCGCCGGCGAACCATTGAGAGCTCCCGGCAACGTCCGTCAGTCTCGCGCCCAGCATGCCACCCGTGCACGACTCCGCGACGCTGACCTTCCAATTGCGCGCCGCAAGCTCCTGCCCGACTACCTGTTCGAGGGTTCGTCCGTCCGTGCTGAACGCTGCCGGCGCCAACGCCGCGGCGAGAGATGAGACGCCCGCGTCGAGGGCGCGATTCATCTCTGATTCGGCCGTTCCGCGCGCGGACAAGTGCAGCTCGATCAGTCCCGGCGACGCGAGAATCGTCGTCTCGATCGGCACATCGCCACTGGCGAGAGCTGAGTAGATCGGATGCGCGATCTCTTCGACGTGCGATTCCGGACGGCCGGCAATCCGGATGACGCGCCGCAACACGCGCCGGCCGCGGGACAACTCGGCCAGCTGGGGTAACACGCCGGTGTCGAACATCGGTTGCATTTCCCGGGGAGGTCCGGGCAGCAGGACCAGAATCGAGCCGCCATTCTCGATCCACAAGCCAGGCGCGGTGCCGTTCGGATTGGGCAGAACCCGCGCGCCCTCGGGAACGCCGGCCTGCCGCCGGTTGCCGTCGGGCATGTGCAGGCCCCGGCGCTCGAATCGATGCCTGATCGTCTCCAGTATCCTCGCGTCCTCGACCAGCTTCAGACCGAGCACACTGGCAACGACTTCCCTCGTCAGGTCATCAGCGGTGGGACCGAGACCACCGGTCGTGATGACCAGATCGGCTTCGGCCGTCGCGTGGCGGATCGCGGCGGCGAGTGTTCCTTCGCTGTCGCCAACGACCGACTTCGCGACGACGTCGATGCCGACGTCATTCAGCCTGCCGGTGAGATAGAGCGAGTTCGTGTCGACCCGGTGCTGCGTCAGCAGCTCGCTGCCGACTGCGAGTATCGCCGCCGTCCGGACGGCCGCCATCAGAAGTACCAGGGGAAGAAGTAGATGATCCCGCGGAGCAGTGCCTGCCCGTACAGCGCCGCCATCAAGTCATCTGCCATGATGCCGCGCCCGCCGTGCAGCCGCTCGAGCTGATTGGCAGGCCAGGGCTTGATGATATCGAGCGCACGGAAGATCAGGAAACCGAGCAGCAGAGTTGTCCAGGACAGGCCGAGTCCGACCAGCGTCACTACCTGACCCACCACCTCGTCGACGACTACCTGCGACGGATCGGAACGATCGAAGTGGTGGGCAGCGACCGACGATGCCCAGATCCCAACGGCCGCCATAACGACGGACACCGCAATCTGGGCCTCGAGAGACAGGCGGCCAATCAGGAGAAAGAGCGCGACGCCGACAGCGGAGCCGAACGTGCCGGGCGCAACGGGCGCGTAGCCGGCGGGACCGCTCGTCGCGATCCAGACCGCGAGTCCGTTCATGCGCGGACGACGCGCGTGTGTGCCAGACGATCGTGCAGCGCCGGCCCGCGTCCGATCAGCGCCGGAAGCCAGCCGAGGCCGAGCGCGATGACCGAGAGCGGCGCGAGCACCGCGCGGCTTGCCGCCTGGCCGAGCGTCACACGATCATCGCCGGATGACTCGTCACCAACGACGCGGATCCCCACCAGCATCTTGCCGACCGTCTGTCCGCCCGCAGCCGTGAACATCAGGAGATAGGCCACGCCGACGCCGGCGAGAAAGACCCCCATCGGCAGAAGGGACGCGAGGCCGAGTGCCGACGGGGACACGCCGGCGACCCTCAAGGTGGCCCACAAGACGAACGCACCGACGCCGCCGAGCAGGAGGCCATCGAACGCGGCCGCGCCAGCACGTTGGGAGGCGGTGACCTCGCCCGTCGCTTCCTCAAGCTCAAAGGCTGATCCGTCGTCACTCACTCGCGGAGTGCGCACCGTATGAACTGAAGGGCGCCGGCCTGGACGAAACGCCTCTTCTCGTTCGAGACGCTGAAGATCCTCGAGCAGATCGTTGTCGAGCGGCCCAGGACGGCGCTGGGGAACCGCTGTGCGTGGCGCCTCTGCAAACGGCCGCCTTACTGAAAGAGGACGCGTTGTCGCCGGCACGTGGACGACGGGGGCAGGCTCGGGCTCTCTGGCCTCTTCGGCGGGATCGAGTTCGGCGCGTTCGACCTCTTCGCTCTCGTCAGGGTCGTCGACGCCCACGAGCCGGTCCTCAACGAGACCGGCGAAGGCGCCCATTTCCTGGGGCCCCATCGTCTTCACGAAGAGCGGTAACTCGGTGGTTGGCTGAACACTGCGGGCCGGCGTCCGCCGCACGGGAGCGGAGACCGGCTCCTCCGCCACGCCAACCAGCGCGAGCGCCGGCTCTGGCTGGATCGGCTCAGGCTCACGGACAACAGAATTGGACACGGATCGCACCAGTTCCAGCGTCACCGACTTTCCAGACGAGGCCTCGACCGCACGCAGCGGTAGATCCGGTGTCGCGGCCGGAATCGCCGCGGCGGGCGCCATCTTCAGATCAAGCTCGCCGGCTTCGTCGTCAGGTGTTTCGACGTCAAGGTCATACCCGCAATTGCGGCAGCGCGGGTCGGGATCGAAGCTGAGGTAGTGGCACTTTGGGCATCTCATCGCCGGACGGCCTCCGAGGGAGCGCTCCCCGTTGACGAACGCACGCTGGCCAGCAACAGCTGCTGGATTTCAACGCGAAGTGAGTCGGCTTCGACGCGCTCGGGACTACCCGGCGCAACTCCATCGAGTTTTTGAAGAGCTTCGGCCAGCCGGCCGCGGGAGAAGAGGGAGCGCGCGCGAACCAGCGCGACCTCCGAGGCGGACGGTGTCGCCGGCCGCGTGCCAACCGAACGGACCACCGGCGGCAGGGATGGACTGGGGTCGGCGTCGAGCAACGCGAGGCCGCCGAGCAGAAGGGCCAGGGCGCCCACGGCCACAACGGCAATCATCAGCGGCGGCGTTGGACGCCACCTCCACCCAGGTACGGCAGTCGCGATCGACGGCGCCGGCAGCGGTGTCGCAAGCACCTGCGCCCGCTCGCGGCGTTCGAGCTGCGCCCTGAGCGCCGCGCTCTGGACGTCGTCGCCGCTTGCGGCCACGGCTTCAGCGAGCAGTTCCCGGGCCGCATCCGTGCGGCCCTGGTCGATCAGGTCGCGGCTGGTCTGGAGGAGTTCCTCGGATCGGCGCTGCGTTTCGGCAAGCGCCGTGCGTGCACGGTCGATATAGGCCCGTGCGCGTGGATGGTTGCGGTCGACGAAGAGCACTCGCGTCCAGAGGTGGATGGCGTCCTCGTACCGATTGTTGAAGTACCGGTCGAGGCCCTCTTCGAGCAACGCGTCAATCTGACTGTCGCGTGTGGCAGCGTCGTCTGCTCGCTCGGCCGAGAGGCGCTTGGAATCTGGCATGTCGTTCTTTGGCCTCGCGCAGTATAGCGAGGGAGATCCAAGAGTACAAGGCCCTCCCCCTTTGCCCTTTGACCTCTGCCCTAACGCGTGTCGTAATACTGCCCCGTGCCAATCATCGAGTGCGTACCGAACATCAGCGAAGGCCGCCGGACAGAGGTGCTGGAAGCCTGCGCAGACGCGATTCGGGCGACGGGCGCGAGCCTCCTTGACGTCAAGCCCGACGCGTCCCACAACCGAACGGTCTATACGTTTGCCGGCGATACGGCGGTGGTCAAGGCCGCCGCGCTCGCGTTGTTCGCGACAGTCGTGCCACGGATCGATCTGCGCCAGCACACCGGCGAGCACCCACGCATGGGCGCGGTCGACGTCGTGCCATTCATTCCGATCGAGGGCGCGACGATGGCCGACTGCGTTGCGCTCTCGGCCGATGTGGCCGAGGCGGTCAACAAGGCGCACGGGATCCCCGTCTATCTGTATGAAGAGGCGGCGCGCGTGCCCGGGCGCCGGAATCTCGAGGACATCCGCCGCGGCGAGTTCGAGGGCCTTGCGGCCAAGATGCAGCAGCCGGAATGGGCGCCGGACTTCGGCAAGGGCGCGCCGCATCCATCCGCGGGTGCATCGGTTGTTGGCGCCCGGATGCCGCTCATCGCTTACAACATCAATCTCGCCACAGACCGGCTCGATGTCGCGAAGAAGATCGCAGCGGCCGTCCGCCACAGCTCGGGCGGACTCCGATTCGTGAAGGCGATGGGACTGGCGCTCGCCGACCGCGGTGTCGTCCAGGTCTCGATGAATCTGACCAACTACGAGAAGACGCCGATTCATCGTGTCTTCGAATTCGTCAAACGCGAGGCCGAGCGCTACGGCGTAAATGTGCTCGAAAGCGAGATCGTCGGCCTCGTGCCCGCCGCGGCCCTCACGGCGTCGGCAGCATGGTTTCTTCAGGTCGATTCGTTCACAGACGATCTAGTGCTCGAGACCAGGTTGCGCAAAGCGTAGGCCGGGGCTTTTAGCCCCGGCAGTCACGCCGGCCCTAAAGGGCCGCCTACGTGGCGTCAGGCTCTCTCGCAATCCCCAGCGCCTTCATCTTCTTATAGAGATTGCTGCGTTCGAGGCCGAGGGCTTCGGCAGTGCGGGAGATATTGCCGTCGAAGCTCGCGAGCGCAGACAGGATGTAGCTCCGCTCCCAGGCATCGCGGGCGTCGAACAGCGGCTCGACCTTGGACCCGATCGCCGGCCGCGGTGGCGCGGCGCCGATGTCGAGAAACGCGAGGTCCGGCGGCTCGACGACGTCGCCCGGCGCCATGATCATGAGGCGTTCGATCGTGTTGCGGAGCTCGCGCACGTTGCCGGGCCAGCGATAGACGCGGAGAATGTCCATCGCTCCCGTCGAGAACGACTTCGGCCGGCGTCCGTACTCGCGCGCGAACTCCACCACAAAATGCTGCGCCAGCCGGATCACGTCGTCTCCGCGCTCTCGCAGCGGCGGGACGTAAACCGGAATGACGTTCAGCCGAAAGTAGAGATCCTCGCGGAACCGGCCGTGGCGGATCTCCGTCGCAAGGTCCTTGTTCGTCGCGGCTATCACACGCACATCGACCTTGACGCTGTGCTGCCCGCCCACGGGTTCCACCACCTGCTCCTGAAGGGCCCGCAGCACTTTGGCCTGCGTCTTGATGCTCATGTCCCCGATTTCGTCCAGGAACAGCGTGCCGCCGCTCGCAATCTCGAACTTGCCCCGGCGATCGGCGACCGCGCCGGTGAACGCACCGCGCGCGTGGCCGAACAGCTCCGACTCAATCAACTCCTCTGGGATCGCCGCGCAGTTGACCTCGACGAACGGGCCGGCGTGCCTGTGGCTCATCGCATGAATCTGCCGGGCCACGAGCTCCTTGCCGGTGCCGTTCTCGCCGGAAATCAGAACACGGCCGTTGGAAGGCGCCGCCATGGCGACGTGCCCGCGGAGCTGCTCCATCGCGACGCTCGCGCCGACAATGACGAGCCGCCGATCGACACGGGCGCGAAGCTGTCTGTTTTCGACCTCGAGGCGGCGCTGCCGGAGTGCGTTACGAACGGCCAGCACGGTCTTGTCGATCGACAGCGGCTTCTCGATGAAATCGAAGGCGCCGAGCTTGGTCGCCCGCACCGCCGCCTCGACGCTCGCGTGCCCGGAAATCATGATCACTTCCGCGTCCACGCGGCGCTCTCTGAGACGCTCGAGCGTCGCGAGGCCGTCGATGCCGGGCAACCAGATGTCGAGCAGGATGACGTCCGGAGTCTCGTGAATCGTGCGCGCGAGGCAGGCCTCGCCACTCTCGGATGTCTCGACCGAGTACCCCTCGTCCCGGAGGACGGCAGCGAGCGACGACCGCACGCCCGCTTCGTCGTCGACGATCAGGATCGTGGACATGGACACATGTTCAGGCCGCCGGCAGTTCCACGGTAAACGTCGTTCCCGCGGGATGCGCGTCGCCGACCTCGATCCCGCCGCCGTGCTCCACGATGATCCGCCGGACGATCGCAAGGCCAAGGCCGCTGCCCCGGCCCTTCGTCGAGTAGTACGGCATGAAGAGCTTGTCACGATCGGCCGCCGACACGCCGGGGCCATTGTCGCTCACGAGAAGGCGTACGAGCCCGTTGCGCTTGTCGTGCAGCGTCATGACGATGATGAGCGGCGGTTCGCCGCCGGGGCGCGCGGGCGCCGCGGGCCCGCCGAGCGCCTCCATCGCGTTGTCCACGAGATTGATGATCACCTGCCGGATTTGCTCCGCGTCGATGCGGACCGGCGGGACCTCGGCTCCCAATTGCCGTTCGATGCGCAGATGGCCCTGGCGAAGCACACCTGCGTAGAGGCCGAGCGTGTCATCGACCACGCGATTGAGATCCGCCGGTACCATGCGCGGCCCGCGCAGCCGGGCGAACTGCGCGAACTCGTCAACCAGCCCCTTCAGCGCCTCGACCTCGGTGATGATGGCGTCCGTGCACTCCCCGACCAGCGCCGTTGATTGCGCCGGCACGCTTGAATTGGTGAAGTGCCGGCGCAGGCGCTCGGCGCTGAGCTGAATCGGCGTCAGCGGGTTCTTGATCTCGTGGGCGAGCCGACGGGCGACGTCGCGCCAGGCCGCGACGCGCTGCGCCCGAATCAGCGGCGTCACGTCGTCGAGCACGAGTACGGCGCCTTCCGCGCCACCGTCCGCGCCCGCCAACACCGTCGCGGCGGTCGCGAGATTGATTTCGCGGCCGTCACGCGTGAGGGCGACTTCCTGCACCAGCCCGCGCTCGGTGCGTTCTTCGACCGCTGATACGAGGGGTGCGAGCGGCGCGAGATCTTCCCGGGCAAACACTGCACGAATCGGGTGGCCGACCGTGGAGGTCTCGAGCCCGAGCAGCCGCTGGGCCGCGCCGTTGATCGTCTGGATGCGTCCGGCGGCGTCGAGCGAAATGACACCAGTAGCGACGCGCTCGAGAATGGTCTCGATGTAACGCCGGCGTCCCTCGACCTCCACATTCTTGCGCTCGAGGTCGTGGCTGGACCGCTCCAGTTTGCCGCGGTTCGTCTCGAGCTCCGCGGCCATCATGTTGAAGGCCTCGACAAGGGAGCCGAGCTCGTCGCCGGTCTCGGCCTGCAGGCGAACATCAAGATGCCCGGCGCCAATGGCGCGAGCGCCCTCAGCCAGCAGCTGAACGGGCCGCGTGATGCGCTTGGCGAGATACAGGCCCAGCCACGTTGCGGCGATCAGAATGAGCAGCGTGACGGTCAGGAAGATCGTGAGGTAGCTCGCAAGGATGGGGTCCTGGCGGACAAACAGCCCTTTGTAGCGTTCGTACGCGGCTATGGCCCGTCGCGACTCGCGCTCGATTTCAGCGTCGAGGTGTTTGGAAACAACGAGCGCACCGACGATCTGGCCGTCAGCGTTCGCAATGGGCGTGGCGGTACGGAGCAGCACACCACCGCTATCGAGAAGGTCCTGGGACGTCTGGTCCGATCGCGTGTCGACTGCCCGCAACGCCAGCCGGTCGGCGGACGCTCGCAGCGGACCCAGTTGCAGCGCCGTCGACTCCGCCGCGGTAACGAACACGACATCCACTGTCGGACCAGGCTTTCGGCGATACAGCTCAATCAGGCTGTCGCGCATCGTTGCGAGCTCGGCTTTGAGGGGCCCCGCAAGCGCCGCCTCGTCGGACGAGGACACGGCAGCGACGGGCACCGCGCGCGCGAGTTGCTGCGCGTGACGCGTGACGTCGGCCTGCTGGTCCTGATAGAAGCGGCTGACGATCTTCTGCGCACTGGTCAACACTTCGTCCACGGGCTCGCTGAACCATCGCGCGGCGCTGTTGCTGATGATCTCGCTGCCGCTGATCAGCACCAGCACGGCCGGAATGATGCTCATGGCGAGCAGTGCGCCCACGAGCTTCGCGCGATACTTGGCAAACGGCGCCGCCTGCCGGTGGTCCCACCAGAGTTTCAGCAGGTTGCGAGTCAGGACGAGCCCGAGCGTGAACAGCAGCGCGATGCTCAGCGCCAGCAATGGATAGAGGAGCACGTCCGTCAGAACCTGCGTGTCCGTCTCCGCGGCCCTTCGTGACAACCAGAACAGGCCGGCGATCAATCCGACCAGCAGCAGAAAGGCCGCGGTGAGCACCCGCGGGTTGTCGAGAACCTTGTGGCGCCCTTCGGGCGCCGGCCGCTGCGGTTCGGGGGTTGGACGCGTCTCGAACATCGGCCTACCGGAGATAGGGGAACGTCGAGCTTCGGCCCGAACTGTCCTCGCAGCCGCCAGGCAGGATCGACCAAAGGCAGACGCCGCGAGGCGGGTATTTGAAGAGCCGCACCTGGATGTAGTACTCGGTGTTGGCTTTGAGTGGGGACTCCGGTTTGAATTCGATCGGCTCGTCGTACACCGTCAGCCAGTCGCGGACGTCATTTTCAGCGTCCCGCTTCTCCGACTTCACAATCCGGCCGTCGCGGTTGCGCGACACCGTGTATTTGCCAGTCAACGTGTCGAACTTGGCTTCCGCTTTGAGGTTGATCTGGGCCATGGTCTTGTCCCAGAAGGTGGCTGGCCGCCTGAGCTCCACGTAATAGTCGAACGTCACGACCGTGCCGAACTGGAGAGTTTCCCGCGTGTCGATGGTCCAGCTATCGATGGCGGCAAACGTGGCCAGCACGCGCCCGTCACTCACGACCGCGTTCACTCTGATGCTTGGCGCCGCCGTCAGCAGCACCACTGTCGCGAAGATCGCGACGACGTGCCTCACTCCTTGTTCCTCAGGAGCTCGTTGAGCTCGTCCTTGAACTCGTCGAGATCCCGGAAGTTCCGGTACACCGACGCAAAGCGGACGAACGCCACCTTGTCGACGTGCTTCAGCTCGGACATCACGCGCGCGCCGATGGCCTCAGTCGAGATCTCCCGCTCCGGCGTCTCCTGCAGGATCCCTTCGATACGGTCGGCGATTGCCTCGAGAACGGGGATACGGACCGGCCGCTTCTCGCAGGCCTTGAGGAGCCCCGCGACCAGTTTCTGCCGTTCGAAGCGCTCACGACGGCCGTCCTTCTTGACGACCATGTAGGGGATCTCGTCGATTCGTTCGTAGCTGGTGAAGCGCCGGCCGCACTCGAGACACTCCCGCCGGCGGCGAATGGCATCGCCTTCCTTGCTCTCGCGCGAATCAACAACCTTGTCGCCGAGATGGCCGCAGTAAGGACACTTCATGGCCCGGACGTAATCCTACGGTTTTTCGGCAGCCTGCGCTTCGGCCCGCATCTGCTTCAGGCTGCCGAATGTCAGGCCGTCCTGCCACATGAAGAACAGGCCGAGAAACGTAATCGGTACGAACGAAATGGCGTGAAGAATGATCGCCGCGGCCGCCGCAACCGAGGGATCGGCGCCGAAAAACCGGGTCAGGGCCAGCAAGTAGAAGTAATGAAACCCACCGGCGCCGCCGGGCGTCGGCACCGACACGCCAACGGCCAGATACCCGACCACGAGGAACGCCCCCACAAACGACAACGTCAAATCGAATGCGTGCGACGTGAGCCAGATCCCAATCCCGATTGAGATCCACACCGGAAACGACCAGAGGACGGCGGCCAGGAGGTCCGAGGGACGCCGCATGACCACCAGTCCCTCCGCGAACGTCCGCACCAGGTGGGTCAGCATGTCCGCCGCCTTGCGTGGCAGCCGCGCCCCGAGCTTCCCTGCCCAAAGTCCGAGTCGCTCGGGATGGCCGGCCATCGCGAAGAGCAGAACAAGCGCCCCTATCGCACCGGCGCCGACAGCGAGGCTGGCCGCCTCGAACTCGGGCCCGATGTCCACGGTGAGCAGTTGGATCGAGACCGCGAACAGCACCAGCACCGTCGAGACGTCGAGCAGACGCTCGAGGATTACCGTCGCGAACGTGGCCGTGAACTTCAGGCCGTCCTGCTTGGCGAGGATGAACGGCCGCAGGATTTCGCCGACACGGCCTGGCAGAAGAAACGTAGCCGTGAATCCGATCACGGTCGTCCGGAACGACGTCCGGAGCCGCGCCTGTCCGAGCGGCCGCAGCAACGCGAGCCAGCGGATCGCACGCAGCGTGTACGTCCCCATGGTGACGACGACCGCAGCCGCGAGGTACGTCCAGTGCGCCTGCGTCATCGCGCGCCACGTCTGGTGGAAGTCGATGTTCCGGAAGAACAACCACAGCAACCCGATGGTTGCGGCCGCGATGACGATCGTGTGCCAGGGAATTCGTGACTTTGGTGTTGGTGCGGTGCTCATAAGAAGCGTGACGAATCGGCGAGCCGTCGACCGAGCGCCGCGTTGTTGTTTTCTACTATAAGATTGGCGGCAAGTCGATGGGAAAGCGGGAGTTATTCATCATCTGCGCATTCTTCGTGATTGGTGCGATCGCGTACCAGTTCACGGCGCCGGATCCCAAACCTGGCGAGCGGCGCTTTTCGATCTCCGAGATGTTCCGCGGCATCAAGCGCGAGATGAGCTCGAATGCTTCGTCGGTCCGCATCACGAAGTCCGGTGCACTCGCGCTGCCGGCGGGAATCAAAGAACTCCATATATCGACCGTCCGCAGTGTCCCCATCACCGTCATCGGCGAGGCGCGTGAGGACATCGGCTACGAAATGCCCGTTCGCTCGAACGGTCCCGACGAGGCCACGGCAAAGGAGTGGGCGAACAGAGTCGACCTCAAGACGGACGAGGTGGGTGGCACCCTGTCGCTCACGACCTACTTTCCGCCCGAGGGCTCGCAGAACGCGGAACTGACGCTGAAAGTGCCCAACCGCCTCGCAGTACGGGTAGAAAACTCCACTCGAATCCAGGTGTCGGGCGTTGCCGCGGTCGAGCTCAAGAACCCGCCCGGCGAAGTCACGTTGAACACCATTTCTGGAGCGGTCACCGGTAGTCATCGGTCGGGCGACCTCACCATCTCCGGCGCGCAGAGTGTGAATCTGACCCTTGTGTCATCCCGCGCCAAGATCAAGGAAGTGACGACCGGGGTGACGGTGAATGCGCGGAACGGCGAGTGCTGGATCGGGGACACCACCGGTGAGATCGTCGCCTCTATCACCAACGCGGAACTGACGGTCAACATGTTCAAGAACACGTTGAAGGTGACAGGCGACGGCAGCCGATTGAAGGTGCTTGGCGCCAGCCATAAGGTTGCGGTCGATGTCCGCCGGACGGTCGTGGACTTAGAAGCGGCCCCGGCTGCCGGCGACGACGTCACCATCGTCACGTCCGATGAGGACATCCACGTGACCTTTCGGGAAGCCGCGGCGGTATCTATCGATGCGCTGACGCGAGGCGGAGAGATCCGCGCCGACGATTTCAAGCTGCAGCCCGTCAAGAGCGAGAACGAAGTTCGCCTCAACACCGCGATCGGCAAGCCGGGATCGCAGATCGTCCTGCGAAACACGCGCGGCGATATTGTGATCGGCCTCCGCAAGTGATAGGCTTCCGGACTTTGATTTAGCCCCACATCGCTTGACGTGACGCGGTTATGCGTCGTGGTGAGTACCACGTCACGTCAAGCGAGTGCTGGCCGAAGCGGATCCGGATGCCGAACGACGTCGTTCTTGAAACCAACCTGAGCGGACTCACCCTCGCACGTCGCGGCAAGGTTCGCGATGTCTACGACCTCGGTCAGCACCTGCTCATTGTCGCCACCGACCGCATCTCAGCGTTCGACTACATCCTGGGATCGGGTATACCCGACAAGGGCAAGGTTCTCACCCAGATTTCAGCGTTCTGGTTCGACCACATCGGCGATCTCGTGCCGCATCACGTCGTCGCGGTCGACGTCGACCAGTTCCCCGCCGTGACCCGGCCCCACAAGGACGTGCTGCGCGGACGATCGATGCTGGTCAAGAAGACCGAACCGCTGCAGGTCGAATGCGTGGCGCGCGGCTACATCTCGGGCTCCGGCTGGAAGGACTACCAGCGGACCGGATCGGTGTGCGGCATCCCGCTGCCGCCCGGCCTGCGAGAGTCGGACCGGCTGCCGACATCAATCTTTACGCCCGCGACCAAGGCGGAGTCCGGGCACGACGAGAACATCAGCGAGGCCCAAGCCGGAGAAATCGTCGGTCATGACCTCATCCGCCGGCTCCGGGACCTCACCCTCGAGATCTACGCTCGCGGCGTGGACCATGCGGCTGAAAAAGGCATCATCATCGCGGACACCAAGTTCGAGTTCGGGATGATCGGCTCGGAGCTGATCCTCATCGACGAGGTCCTGACGCCGGATTCGTCGCGCTTCTGGCACAAGAGCACCTATGGGCCCGGACGCGGCCAGCAGAGTTTCGACAAGCAGTTCGTGCGTGACCACCTGGAGACCATCGGGTGGAACAAGCAACCCCCCGTTCCCGCGCTACCGGACGATGTGGTGGAGCGGACGAGGGAAAAATATCTCGAGGCCTATCAGCGGCTTACAGGCCGCGCACTGGCCGTCTAACGCGACCGGGACCCGGTCCCCAACCGACTGCGACTAGAGCGATGATGCGTGACGACCTCGTTTCCCTCGTGCAACAGATGATCGACCGCGGAATCCGCTTCGAGGAAGCCCAGCGGGAATTCGAGCGGACGTTCATCTCCCGCGCCCTGACGAAGACCAACCACAACGTCACGAAATGCGCCAAAATGACGGGGTTACACCGCAATACCCTCTCGAGAAAGATGTCGGAGTACAAGATCAAAAAGAGTGCGTAGCCGGTTCAGGGCGCCGGGTTCAGGGTGCCTGGTTCGCTTGTCTGGTTCCCGGTGCCGGGTTCCGAACGCGGAACTGGGAGCCGATGGAGGCAAACCCGGCACCCTGAACCTGGCGCCCTGAAACGCGAAGCCAATTGACAGCGTAAGCACCAGTCCCCATAATTAGCAGTTGTCCATAGAGAGTGCTAACAGTCTGTGACCCAGACTGCCAGCGAGGACCCAATACATTCAACCCGGGACGCCGGCCGGTCGGCCGGGCCCCGCGTCTGGAAAGGACAGTCATGAAGGTCAGACCATTGCACGACCGCATCATCGTTGAGCGGATTGACGAAGGCGAACAGAAGGTCGGCGGAATCATCATCCCGGACACGGCGAAGGAAAAGCCGATGCAGGGCAAGGTCATCGCGGTCGGCAAGGGCCGCCTCGAGAAGGACGGCAGAGTCACGCCGCTCGACGTGAAGGCCAACGACACCGTGCTGTTCGGCAAGTACGCCGGTCAGGAAATCAAGGTGGACGGCAACGAGTACCTGATCATCCGCGAGGAAGAAGTCCTCGGCGTGATCGAGAAGTAGGCGGAGGAGAGATCACATGGCGAAGCAGATTGTTTACGGTGAGGAGTCGCGCCAGGCGATCCTCCGCGGCGTCAACGCACTGGCGGACGCTGTCAAAGTGACCCTCGGCCCCAAGGGCCGGAACGTCGTCATCGACAAGAAGTTCGGCTCCCCCACCATCACCAAGGACGGTGTGACGGTGGCCAAGGAGATCGACCTCAAGAACGCGCTCGAGAACATGGGCGCGCAGATGGTGCGTGAAGTCGCCAGCAAGACGTCGGACACGGCCGGCGACGGCACGACCACGGCCACGGTGCTCGCGCAGGCGATCTACCGCGAGGGCATCAAGATGGTCGTCGCGGGCGCCAATCCGATGGAGCTCAAGCGCGGCATCGAGAAGGCCGTCGAGGTCATCGTCGAGCAGCTCAAGAAGCTGTCGAAGCCGGTGAGCGGTCAGATGATCGGCCAGGTCGGTACCATCTCGGCCAACAGCGATGACACGATCGGCAAGATCATCGCCGAGGCCATGGAGAAGGTCGGCAAGGACGGCGTCATCACGGTCGAGGAAGCGCGCTCGATGGAGACGTCGCTCGACGTCGTCGAGGGCATGCAGTTCGA